>MDTG01285441.1_pt1 | contig 23504 bp, 27 predicted proteins | sample 811421 | NCBI WGS metagenome assembly MDTG01 (sample SAMN05326645, study PRJNA326480) | marine metagenome | isolation source: seawater | place: Pacific Ocean: South East | collected 2011
CAGCAGCTCGGCTGGGCGCTCCCCGCGCTTTCTAGTTTTCCAGTTTTCTCCGTTCAATCTCCGGAACGCGAAGGAGCCGCCGCGCTCAGCGACAGCTCCTCCTCTTCCTCGTCGAGTTCCCCGCTTCCCTAGCGTCGGCGCCGGACCACGAGCACCAGGCTCAAGAGGACCAGCAGCCAGGCCGAGCCCGGCGCGCCCCCGCTGGGGTCGCTCAGGGCGCAGTCGCTGCTGCTGCCGCCGCCCCCGCCCGCGGGGGGCGCGGCGGCGACGGTGTCGCTGTAGGTGAAGGTGCCGGCGAGCGTGCTCAGCCCCGTGCTGGGGTTGGTCACGCGGACCTCGACCAGCCCCGCGTTGCTGGCGGCCGGGGTGAGCACGCTCAGCGCGGTGCTGGTCGTCCCCGAGGACGCGGCCAGGGTCCCGCCGAAGCGGACCTGGGCGTCGCTGTCGAAGCCGCTGCCGGAGAGGGTCACGAGCGTGCCGCCGGCGAGGGGACCGCTGGTGGGGGAGAGCGAGTCCACGACGGGCGCCGCGCCGTCGACGTAGGTGAAGCCGCTCAGCGTCCCCGTCTTGCCGCCGGCCGTGACCGAGACCGTGACGGTGCCGGGCTCGTTGGCGGGTAGGCGAACGCGGATCTCGCTGGCGCTGACCGAGAGGACCTGGGCGTCCACGCCGTTGAAGGTGACGGTGGCCGGGGTGCCGAAGCCGCTGCCCTTGATCACGTGGGTCGTGCCGCCGGAGATCGGGCCGATCGCCGGGTCGATCGAGACCGGGGCGGGCGCGACCTCGTAGCTGACGGCGCCGACCAGGCGGGCCTCCTCGCCGTCGGGCCGCATCACGACGACGTCGACCGGGAGGCTGGTGCCGGGAGAGACCGGCGCCACGCAGCTCATTTGGGTCGAGCTGCCGAAGGTGACCCCCGTGGCCAGCTGGCCGCCGATGATCACCTGCGAGCCCTGCACGAAGCCGGTGCCGTCGATCGTGACGTTGGTGCCGCCCGTGGCCAGCAGCGTCGTGGGGGCGACGCTCGACAGGGTCGGCGGCGGGGTGACCACGTCGATCCCGGCCGTGAGCACGGCGACCTCGCCGCTCCCGCGCTTGACCTCGAGCGTGCGCGGGCCCGGCTGGACGCCAGCGTTGGCCGAGATCGTGACGGTCAAGGTGATCGGCGAGCCGGAGGTGAAGTTCTCGACGACGACGCCGCTGCCGGGGATCCGCACCGAGTCGACGTTGTCGAGGCCCGCGCCGCCGATCACCAGCTGGCCGCTCGCGCCGATCGGGATCCGACCGCCGGAGCCGGCGTTGACGTTGAGGGTCGGGCTGCCGACCGCGCTCCAGGTCGCGCCGGTCGTGCCGCCGGCGGTGACCGTGACCGGGTTCTGCGGCGCCCAGGTCGTGCGGAAGGAGCTGACGGTCTGGTTCTTGAGCGCGATCGTGTCGCCGATGCGGAAGGGCCCGTCGAGGGGCTCGACGTAGAGGTCGTAGTTGCCGGGGGGCAGGCCTTCGAGCCGATAGGTGCCGGACGAGTCGCTCAGGGCCTGCCCGGCGTAGATCCCGCCCGGGTTGGTCAACGCGATCACCTGAGCGTAGGCCAGGCCTCCGCCGGTGTTGAAGTTGACCGAGCCCTGGATCGTGCCGCGCCCGTTTCCGCCGCTGGGGTAGACCGTGGCGGCCCCCGCCTCGTCGTCAGCGCAGAGGGAGCGGGCGTAGGTCGTGCCGCCCGGGATCGTGGTGAACATGGTGGCCTTGGGGCCGCCGCTGTGGTCGAGGCCTATGAAGTGGCCGACCTCGTGGGTCGCCACGGCCTGGATGTCGAAGCGCGAGGTGTCCTGGCCGGGGTTCGTGGTGAACGAGAGCTTGCCGTTGAACACGATGTCGGCGTCGAAGATCGTCCCGTCCACGGTGGAGGCCGTGATCGGGGTCAGCGCGATGATGTTCGAGCCGCTGGGGAAGAAGCCGCTCGAGCCGTCCTCGTCGAAGATCACCATTCGAATGTCGTTGGCGCCGAAGTCGGTCCGGGTGGCGTCGGCGCCCGTGTCCTCCTGGAAGCGGATCACGCTGTCCTCGACCTGCTCCCAGGCGCGGAAGGCGAGCCGGATCGCGGCCTTCTCGGAGTCGTCGCTGACGTCGTCGCTGCCCGCGGACTGGATCACGTAGGTGACCAGGTTGCTCGACCACTTGAAGGGCGCGCCGCCGGGCGTGAAGGAGATCCGCACGAAGCCAGCCAGGCAGAGGACCGCGGTCGCGACCACGCCCAGGGTCCCGGCGTGGACGAAGCGCTTGCGCAGGCGCACGGTCCCGAGGCCGCGGGGGGCTTGCTGAGGGCCGCTCACTTGCGCGCGCTCTTCTTCTGGCTGGCGACTTCGCCGCGGATCCGCTGGAGCAGGTCCTCGAGGGGCACCGTCTCGGCGTGGCCGCGGGCCGGGCGCTTGCCGGGCTCGGCCAGGATCAGCTGGCGCATGTCGCGGCGGGCCGCGGGGGCCACGCTGTCGGAGCGCTGGACCCGGTAGCAGCCCTGGTCGAGGCCGACCGGGATCTTGACCTTGCTCTGGGGGTGGGCGGCGGTGGCGTAGACCACGACCTCCTCGCCCGCGGTGAAGGTCGGCATGCCGTGGATCACGTAGCTCACGCCGCCGATCTCGCCGCCCGGGACGAGGAGCTCCATGGTGGTGTCGCCCTCGCCCTTGAGCTGCTCGCGGACGGCGAAGCGGACGCGGGTGAAGATCCGCCGGCGGGAGCTGTCCCACTCGGGGGCAGCCTCGAGGCAGTCCCCGTGCACGATCTCCGCGGCGCTCTTCACGAGCTCGGGATGCGTCAGGCGCTTGACCGTCGTCGTCTCACCCAGGCGCGGCGCTAACAGGAGCAGAGCCAGGGAGAGGAGGAAGATCGGACGCTTCATGGGGCCTCCTTCAACCACACTCGCGCAACGATAGCAGCCTTCAGGGCCTTGCCCAGCAGGAATACGCGCGTCGCCTCGTGACGGAAACCCGGGTTTACAATGCGCCGCCGCTCGGAGGCTGCATGGATCTCGAGATCGAATTCGTCGATGGCCAGCTCGACCTGAACGTGGGCAACACGGAGCGCATCCGCGTCGTCGAAGCCGGCACTGGCAAGATCATGTCGCTCAGCGGCGTCCGCTTCGAGTTCGAGCCGGCGGAGTGGGGCCACGTCGAGCCGACCGACGACCCCGAGATCGGGATCCTGAAGGTCGACAAGGTGGTCGAGCACGACGACCCCCTGCTCGCGCCGGCCCACACGATCACGGCTTCGCTCCAGGCCCGGGCCCGGCGGACCTTCAAGAGCCAGCAGCAGGTGCGGATCGTGCCCGCGGCCTTCGAGCTCGAGCTCGCCTTCGAGGTCCACAAGCACGGCCGCACGGTCCGCTTCAGCCCCAAGGACCTGACCAAGCCCATGGACTGGAGCAAGGCCCGCACGGGCGACCCCGAGACCCAGCAGATCTTCCTGCGCGACGACCGCCCGATCCTGCGCGTGTCGCCCGTCGAGAGCTTCCCGGTCCAGATCGAGATCACCTTCCCCAACGGCGAGATCGCGAGCCTCGAGCTCAACGGCGACCTCTACGGGAAGGCCGCCGCGGCCAGCGAGGGCATGCTCAACTCCGGCGTCCAGGCGCGCCTCGACGGCAAGGAGAGCGCCGAGCCCCAGGAGGAGGCCCCGGCCGAGGCCACACAAGAGCAACCTGCCGCCGCCGAGCAGGCCGCCGCCGAGCAGGCCGCCGCCGAGCAGGCGCAGCGGATGGCCCAGCAGCAGGCGGCCCAGCAGCAGGCGGCCCAGCAGCACGCGGCCCAGCAGCAGGCGGCCGAGCAGCACGCGGCCCAGCAGCAGGCGCGTCAGCAGCAGGCGGCGCAGGAGGCGGCGCAGGCCCGTCAGGAGGCCGCTCGCCAGGCGGCAGCGCAGCGCGTGCAGGAGGGCGAGACCCTCCGGGAGGCCCTCAACCGCCTCCACCGCTACATCAACAGCTTCTCGAGCGCACAGCGGGCCAAGATGAGCCCCGATCAGGCCGGCTCGATTCGGGACCGCATGCAGCGGGAGGTCGACCAGGTGCGGGAGCGCATCGAGGTCTACCGGGGCGAAGACCGCGACGAGCTGCTGCAGATCCTCGCGGCGGTCAGCGAGGGCCTGGCGAGCTGGGCCCCGAGCGCTGCGTCGTAAGCACTTAGCCTACAGAGCGCAAGACGGCCTGGGTGGCCCGCGTCCTTCCTCTTGGAGAGAACGAGGGGAGGAGCAGGAGCGCAGGGCCGTGGGTTCTCCGGCATTATTCGGAGCAGGAGTGGCTGACCGGATTTCGGACGAGGGCTTCGTCCAGGACTACGAGCTACGGGTCGAGCAGGAGCTATGGCTCTACTGCCGCCTGTGCCGTCGTACCTTTCCGGTTCGCTTCAAGCCGAAGCACGACAAGGTCAAGCTCAAGTGCCTCTGCGGGCACGAGGGGCCCCTGGCGGAGATGGACGTCTTCCGGGACGAGGCCGCCGCCAAGGAGCACGCCGCCTTCTACGACCGCGTCTACCACGCCGCCAAGGGCGCCCTGAAGGAGGCGGGGATCCCGCTCCCGCCGAGCGGGAAATACGACGCGGTCAGCCCCTTCAAGGACAGCCAGTTCGAGAGCTACTTCAACCCCGAAGAGGACCAGAGCGCGATCGAGGACGGCTACTTCGACGACTGGAGCGAGAGCGACAGCGAGGTCAGCGCCGAGGCGATCCAGCAGCGCCTGGCCGAGTTCGAGCTCGACCTGGCCTCGATCGGCGACGACGTGCTCGCGCGTCACGACCTGCTCAGCGAGCTGATCGAGTGGACCTATTGCCGCCGCCACATGCACGACGACGCGCTCAAGCGCTTCCTCGAGGCTTGCGGCGAGGACATCGAGCTCGCGAGCGAGGTGATCAAGGCCGCCAAGGAGCGGATGCGCCAGGGCGAGAAGCAGCGGATCAGCTTTACCAGCTTCAAGCACCTCCTGATTCACCTCGAGGAGGAGCGCGAGCTGGAGCACGCGCTGGTGGTCGCCGAGCGCGCGGCCAAGCTGGGGCTCAAGGCCTACATCAAGAAGGTCGCCGAGCTCCGGATGCGCCTGGGAATCTAGCCTCGGCAGGCCTCGCCGGATTCGCTAAGGTCTCGGCCCGCCAAGGAGACCCCATGCGCACCCCGGCCCTCCTGCTCTCGCTCGGCCTCACCCTCGGCCTCCTGGTCAGCGCCCCCGCGCAGGCGCAGGAGCGCGAGAGCGCCCTCGACCGCTACGTCAAGAAGCCCCAGCCCAGCTACGCCTGGGTCCAGCGCAAGGCCGAGGCGCGGCCGGGCGGCGTGAGCTGGGTGCGCTTCCACCTGACCAGCCAGGAGTGGCGCGGGATCAACTGGAAGCACCGCCTGAATCTGATCGTGCCCCCGCCGGCCACCGGCGAGCGGGCTCGCCCGGGCCACGCCGTCCTCGTGATCACCGGCGGCGGTCGCGAGGACCAGCTGCTGATGGTGATCACGCCCCTCGCGCAGCGCCTCGGCGTGCCGATCGCGATCTTGCACGACGTCCCCAATCAGCCCCTGTTCCGCGAGGAGACCGGGCGCAAGCTGAAGGAGGACGCGCTCATCGCCTACACCTTCAAGCGCTTCGTCGAGACCGGCGACGAGACCTGGCCCGCGCTCTTCCCCATGGTCAAGAGCGCCATGGCGGCCATGGATTGCCTGGGCGAGTACAGCGCCAAGCAGGGCCAGAGCTGGCCCTTCGCGCGCCTGAACAAGTTCGTGACCACGGGCGGGAGCAAGCGCGGCTGGACCACCTGGCTGAGCGCGGTGGCCGACTCGCGCGTGATCGGGATCGCGCCGATCGTCTACGACAACCTGAAGGTCGGCGAGCAGATCGCGCTGCACATGAAGACCTTCGGGCGGCCCAGCCCCTCGATCCACGACTACACCGACGCGGGCCTGCTCGACTACATGCCGACGCCGCGCGGTCGCCAGCTGATGCGCATGGTCGACCCCTGGAGCTACCGCGAGCGGATCACCGTCCCCAAGATGGCCATGATCGGCACGAACGACACCTACTGGCCGCTGGAGTCGATCCACGTCTACGCCCACGAGCTGCCGGGCGACGTCTACTGCCACTACGTTCCCGGCGCCGGCCACGGCGCCGGCCTGAGCGTGCTCGGCGCGGCGGCGGGCTTCTTCGACTTCGTGACCAAGCGGACCCCGGACCTGCCCGAGGTCAAGATGACGATCCTGCCGGGCGACAGGGCCGCCTCCTTCCGCGCCCTGCGCCAGCCCAAGCGGATCGAGCGCGTGCGCCTCTGGGGCAGCCACGTCGCGGGCCGCGACTTCACCAAGTCCGAGTGGAAGCGCGTGGAGGCCCCGCGCGCGGGCCAGCGCTGGCGCGCCTCGCTCCCGGTCGCCGTCGACCGCCGCGAGGGGCGCGCCGCCTTCATCGGCGAGCTCGAGCTGAAGGACAGCGCCGGCGAGGTGTTCACGATCCACACTCCGGTCCAGGTCTGGGACCTCGGCCGGGCCTCGGCCAGCGAGTAGCGCTCGCCGCGTGCCCTGGCTGTTGGCCTATCACCCCCAGCGCGGGCCCAGCGAGCTCGCGGGCGTCGAGGCGGCCAAGGAGGCCCTCGACCAGGAGGGGGTCGTAGTGTGGGCCGACCTCGAGGGGCGCTCGGAGACCTCCGACGAGCTGCTCAAGGAGGTGTTCGGCTTCCACCCCCTCGCGATCGAGGACGTCTACAAGGAGCGCCACCGACCCAAGGTCGAGGACTACGACGCCTACCTCTACCTGATCGTGCGCGCCCTCGCCGACGACCGGCGCCTGGAGGACATTCGCACTGAGGAGCTCGACCTCTTCTTGGGCCCCAACTTCGTGGTGACGCACCACACGGGCGGGATCCCTCAGCTGGACCGGGTCCGTGAGGCGCTCTCCAAGGCCCCGCGGCGGCTCAAGGGCGGGGCCTCCTTCCTGGCCCACGCGATCCTGGACCGGATCGCGGACGGCTTCCTGCCCCTCGCCGATCGCTACATGAACGAGGTCGACCGCCTCGAGGCCGACGTGCTCGCCGGCGAGGACCGCCTGGCCCGGATCGTCGAGCTCAAGGGCTCGCTCCACCGCCTGCGCCGGCTGGTGGCCGCGCAGCGCAACGTGGTGAGCGGGCTGGCGCGCGCCGCCTACGACGAGGTCCCCGAGGAGGCCAAGCCCTTCTTCCGCGACGTCCACGAGCACCTCGCCTCGCTGACGGAGGCGCTCGAGAACGAGCGGGACGAGCTGAACGCGGTGTTCGACGCCTACCACTCGCTCTCGGCCCACCGCATGAACGAGATCATGAAGGTCCTGACCCTGATCTCGACGATCATGCTCCCGCTGACCTTCCTGGCCGGCGTCTACGGCATGAACTTCGACCACATGCCGGAGCTGCACTACGAGTGGAGCTACCCCGTCCTGTGGGCGCTGATGTTCGGGATCGCGCTCGGCATGACCCTCTACTTCCGCAAGCGGAAGTGGTTGTAGCGAGCGCCGACGCTCCCCTGCGTTCGTTCGCGCTCTAGCCCTTCGCGGTCGCGATTCGGGCCGCTCGCGGGCGTGGCTATAGTCCGCCGCTAGAAGGCGGTTCGACATGTCGATCAGCGGATTCGCAGCCAAGCAGGACGGCCCCGACGAGGTCCACTTCACGCGGCCCGAGGAGTCTCCGGGTCAGACGCCCAAGGTGGTGTTCTACGTGCAGATCCTGCTCCTGGTCGCCATGGCCCTCAGCTGCTGGAGCGCCGTGGCCAACCTGGGCATGGGGCTCAAGGCCCTCAGCGCGACCCAGGACTTCAAGCGGCAGGTGGACGCGGCCCAGGAACACCCGGCCTTCCAGGAGGTGCTCGACAACCCCCAGACCGTGAATCGCCTGCTGGCAGCGCGCGGGATCGAGGTCGAGGGCGAGCTCTCCAAGGAGCGCCTCGAGGCGGATATCGCGCGCGGGCGTGAGCTGGTCGAGGTCGTCAGCTTCCTCGCGCTGCACGCCGTGTTGGCCTTCCTCGTCCTCTCGATCTACTTCCCCTTCAAGTATCTGCGGCTCGTGAACGGCTGCGCGGCCGGCAGCCCCGACGTCCACCGCGCGATCGTCGCCACCGCCCGGATCCAGCTCGTGATCGAGGCGGCGCGCATCTACCTCCTCTTGGCGCCGCAGCTCTACACGGACCTGATCCCGGTCCACCCCGCGATGCTCTTCAGCCCGGTCGCGCTCCTCGACGTGGCGCTCCTGGTGTTCATGACGCGGCCTGGGACCCGCGCCTTCTTCAGCGTGTTCCGCCTGGTCCCGACTCAGGAGGATCCCCCGCAGAGCTTCGGGAAGGGCTTCGGCTGCATGGTCGGGGCGGCCTTCCTGCTCGGCGGCGCCTACCTGGCCGGCCCGAGCTCGAGCGGGGCTCCGAGCGCGACCCCGCGCCCCAGCGGCGCGCCCAGCAGCCTGCCGAGCGCTGGCCCGACGCCGAGCGCCGTGGGCGAGGAGGAGCTGACCCAGGCCCTGACCCAGCTGCGCGAGCGGAGCGACGGGCTCCTGACGCTCGAGGACCTGAGCTCGGGGCGTCGGGTGCAGTTCGCGGGCGGCGCAGGGCAACCCCTGCTCCTGACGGCGCCCAAGCTCTCCGCCGCGGAGACGGAGCGCGCCGACGCTGCCTTCCCGGATCGCCTCAGCGGCGAGTTCTTCACCCTCGACCTGGGCGAGGACCCGCGGGCCGCCGCGCAGGCGGGCCTGCGCGTGTTCCGCGAGGTCTACAAGCTCAGCGAGCCGCGCCTCAGCCTGCGGAGCAACTAGGCTCCCAGCTGCGGCGCGCGAACCACAGCTCGAAGGCGACGGCCTTGAGCAGCAGCGTGAGGGCAATGCACCACCACACGGCGCTGTAGCCCTGTCCGCTCTGGAGCAGGAGCAGCGCCAGCGGGACTCGCAGGGCGGTCCCGATCACCTCGATCAGCATCGCGGGCAGGGTGTCGCCGAGGCCCGAGGCCACGTTGTCGAGGACGACCTCGCTCGCGAAGGGCAGCATCGTCCAGGACACGACGCGCAGGTAGAGGGCAGCCGCCTCGATCACGGCGGGGTCCTCGGTGAAGATCGCCGCGACCCGCTCGGGGATCGCGAAGAGCAGCAGGCCGAAGGGGAGCATCACCAGCACGCCCCACCGCACGGCCCGGCGCGCGGCGGCGCGGGCGCGCTCCGGCTGGCCCGCCCCCAGGTTCTGACCCGCGATCGTGGCGGCCGCGCGGCCGAGGGAGACCAGCACGAAGAAGCCGAGCCCCTCGAGGCGGATCCCGAGGCCCAGCGCCGCCACGGCTGGCGTCCCGAAGCCGGCCGTGATCCGCAGCAGGGCCAGGTAGATCAGGCAGAAGGTCAGGCCGGCGGCGCTCGCGGGGGCGCCGATCCGCACCAGGCGCGTCGCCCGCTCGGAGCTCCACCAGCCGACCCCCGGCAAGGTGACCCCGAGGCGTTCGCGGGAGCGGAGCAGGAGGACCAGCAGGGCCAGGCAGCCCAGCCCGCGCGAGCAGACGGTCGCGAGCGCGGCGCCCTCGACCCCGAGCGCCGGGATCGGGCCGAGGCCGAAGATCAGCACCCGGTCCAGGACGCCGTTGAGCAGGAAGCAGGAGCTGAGCACGACCATGGGCGTGCGCGTGTCGCCGGCGCCGCGGAACACGGACTCCAGCAGGAAGAAGCCGATCAGGGTCGGGTAGCCGAGCAAGAGCACGCGCAGGTAGAGCTGGGCCAGGCGGGCGGGCTCGGGCTCGAGGCCCATCCAGGCGACGAGGCGCGGCAGGGCCAGGAGGCCGCCGGCGGGGATCACCAGGGCCAGCACCGCGGCCAGGGCCACGCCCGTGGTCACGACGGCGCCGGCCTCGCGCGGGTCCTCGGCGCCGACCGCGTGCGCGACCCGGGCCAGGACCCCGACCGTCACGATCTCGGCCAGGGAGAACAGGCTCCACACGACGAACATCGTCGCCAGGACGCCGGCCAGGGCGTCGGGCCCCAGGCGACCGACGAACCACGTGTCGACGTAGTTGAAGCCCATCTGGAACAGGTAGCCGGCGAAGAGGGGCAGGGCGAGCCCGAACAGGGGCGCGTCCAGAGGTCCCCGCAGGATCGCCTCGCGCTGGGTCTTCACGGCGCGAGTCTAGCCAGCCCGAGGGCCGGTCCACCCCGGCCAATCCTGGCTCACTTGAGCGCTTTTACAGTGCCTCCACCCCCGCGCTCGAGGGCCGCTCGCTCCCCCTTCAGGCCGAGGACCAGGGCGCGGGCCAGGCAGAAGGCGCTGATCAGGGCCCCTGCCACCAGGCCCGGGAGGATCAGGGTCCCCAGGAGCACGAGGGGCGGGATCGCGAGCACCACCATCGCGGAGGGGAAGCCCGGAGGCAGGATCCCCTCCAGCAGCGGGATCCCCGCGAACGCGAGCATGCAGGAGGTGGTCAGGTAGGCGGCCAGCTTGAGGAAGCCGTCGTCGCTGGGGTCGAGGGAGGGGAAGGCCGTCGAGCTGAGGCGGGCGATCTGCTGGCCCAGGCCCTCCCCGCCGTCCCGCTCCTCGACCGCCGCCACCAGCCGCGGAGGCAGGAGGAGGGCGGCGGCCAGCAGACGCAGCAAGCGCAGCAGGTAGCCCGCCGAGCTGAGCGGGGCGGCTCGCTGCGAGGAGCAGCCGAACACCGCGCAGCTGCCGTGATCGGCGCTGCACTCCTCCCAGCACTCACTGTGATAGATCGCGCCGCAGCCGTCCCGGACGCAGCCCACGCTCTCGGCGCCGCGCTCCACCTCGTCCCGGCAGTAGGGACAGACCAGCGCCTGGCGGATCCGCGCGCGCAGGTCGAGGTCCATGCCCAGCTCGACGGGCTGGCGCGGCGGCGGCGGAGCGTCTGCGAGGAGCTGGAAGGACGCGGGCTCGTCCTCCACCGGGCTGCCTATCCCCTGATTGGCAGTCCCCTCGCAAGCAAAGGAAGCCGGAACTCCAAGCTCTCGGGCTCTGAGCCCAGGCTGAGCGAACTCTGGCACGGTCCCCCCGACCCCCGGTGCGTAGGTGATCGCGGCGCGCAGGCTCAGGGTGTCAGCGGCGGGCGGCTAGCGCAAGGAGGTCCGTCCGGCGGAGAGCGGAAGAACCAACGAATAGAAGAACCAACGAATGGATCAACCAACGAATAACGGCCTGTCGGAAGATCCGAGCAGGCCGTTCAGAGCTGCTGACGAGATTCGAACTCGTGACCTCTTCCTTACCAACGGCTCCCGTCTCACCTCACGAGACGTCGCGTGGCACCATTCGCGAGTCAAGGCAGGGGTTTGCGCCTGGGTGCGTTTCAGCCTGCCGTCACCTGAAGTCACCTTAGCTCAGGCCAATGGATGCGCTGGTGGATGCGTGCCATTCGGGAAGGTGCGTTGCCAGCTGGAGACAGGGTGGCGCTGGGTGGGCTCTCACGTTCGGAAAGCTGAGGCCCTACACACACACAACTGCCCCAACTGCCCAGACTACTACTTGTAGGCCATAGGTCGAGCCGAGACAGGGGGTTCCGCTGGGGCAGGTTGCTCGTTTCGACCTGCCCCGGACCTGCCCCAACCTGCCCCAGTTGTCGCTCCCTCCGCTTGTCGGCGGCATCTGCTTCCATCGCAGCATGAGCGACCGAACCATCCGCGAGGCACTCCGCCTGCTCCTCAGCGATCCGCCCACGGAAGCCGAGAGCCTCACCGCGCTGGCCTCAGCGGCTGTCCAGCTCGCCCCTGACCTCGTGCTGGCCGAGTGGCTGCGCCAGCACGCCGAGCCGACACCGCTCGGAACTCAGCCTGCGACGGCTGATCACTCGCGAGGCCTGCTCCAGCTTGTGCGCGCCGCGGCGCGCGTCCTTGAGGGCGAGGTCATTGAAGCCGAACAAGAGCTCCTCGTCATGTGCAACCATTCGTGGGCGGGGCTCTACGACGTGACGGCGCGCGTCCGGCTCGGCCACCTCCATGGCGAAGGCGAACACACGACGGTCCTGCGCAGGGCGCCACGAGACGACGAGGACCTGCAGGCGCTCCTTGCCGAGCGCGAAGCGGACATCGCAGGGCTGCAGGAGCTGAACGAGGCTGGCCAGTGATCACCGACGCGCTGAACGCTCTTGCGAAGATCCCGACCGACGCCTGGCGCTGGTCTCGCCGGCTGCTCTTCACCAGCAAGGCCTTGAGGGCCGCGGATCACTACCGGCTCGAGGAGGACTGGCTGGCCTGGGGTGCTGGGCCCTACTGCCCGCGGTGCCTCGAAGGAGTGGGCAAGGTCACCTCGATGAACCGCTATCCCGACGCCGCTCCCGGAATGCCCGAGCTGATCTGCCCCGTCTGCCGCATGGGCGCGAGCGTCAAACCAGGCGGTGGGTACGCGCGCCGCGACCCGGACTCGCCGCGCGACCTCGTCCCTAGGTGGGCAAGGAGAGATCGGAGCGACCTCTGGTAGGAAGGGGGCCCCAGATACCCCCTACCCCCTAAGACGTAAGACCGAGGACCCCCAGGGCAATTGCGCCCCGGCGCGCGCTCTGACACTTTGTCCGTTCCTCCCCCCCTGTCAGGCCTGGTCAGGCCCTAGGGCTACGCTGGCCGGGTGGCCAGGAACACGACGAACTACCAGCTCCGAGAGGCTCTCCGCGGGGCCTCGAGCGTGGCGGAGGCTGCGAGGGCCGCCGGCTGCTCGCGGGAGCTGATCTACCAGCGCGCCGAGGAGGACGGCGAAGTCGCGGCCGAGCTCGAGCTGATCCGCGCGAACCGCGGCTCGAGCGAGCGCAGCCGCAGAAGGCACCGCCAGCGAGACCGCGAGGTCCTGGCTGAAGCTGGGGCCGAGCCTGGCTCGGTCGAGGGCGACGGGCCCAGCCCCAAGCCCGCCCCGTCCGAGGTGCGCCCCGAGTCGCTGCGAGACCTGGCCCTCAGGACCCTCTGCGTCGTCGCGGCCAAGGGCGGCAAGGGCGACGCCCCACGGGTCGCCGCCGCCCGGGAGCTCCTTCGCTACGCCGAGGCCCTGGCGGTCAGAGACCGCGCGAGCGAGCGCGACGACGACGAAGGCGCCCCGACGATCAACCTGGAAGCCGCGCGGGCCGAGCTGCTCGCCCGACTGGGGGCCATGTGATCGACCGGATCGACCGGACCGAAGAGGCTGACCTGGGCAGCGTGGTCGCCGACAAACTCGAGCGCGTGGGTCTGACTCAGGCCGAGCGAGAGCAGCTGGCCGCGGTCTACTTCGACGCGGTTGAGCTTGGGCTCGCGCCCGCCACGGGCCCGGTAGCGGTCTTTGTCGCTGGGGCAGCGGTGCACTGCGACCCCTGGCCCTCGCACTTGCTGGAGGTCTGGCCGATCAGCGGGGCGCCGATCGCTCGATAAGCCAGGGTTATGAATCAGGTCCAGTTGTCATAGGCCCGGGCTACCGTGTTGAACATGAGGTCGCCCGACGCCCGCCTTGGTCTACGCCTGGACTCCGCCCTGCTCGCCGAGCTGGACGAGCTTGCGGACCGTCTGGGCCTCTCCCGCTCGGCCCTGGTCCGGCTCGCGCTCAAGCAGTCGCTTGGCCGGTTGCGCGCCGACCCTTCAGCCGCGCTGCGGGAGGCTGCTTAGTGCTTTGGCTTGTCCGGCACCGCGGGGCTCCGCTCTTGGGTTGGGTGGACACCTTCACGGGCGAAGCCTTCCCGCACCTTCCGGTAGCCAGGCACTATCGCGAGGGCGGAGCCTGGATCCCTGTCAGGTCCGAGGCGGACGCTCCGGCCTCAAGGCGGAGTCGGATGCGCGTCCGCGAGGACTTGGCCCCCGAGCTCTTCGTTGGAGAGGTCCTTGAGGCCGAGGACCCGGAGTCCGCGCGCAACCGATTCGCAGAGCTCGCCGAGATCGACGAGCGCGAACTCGAAGTTGATCCGGCGCCACCAGGGGCAACCCCCGGGCTGCATGGGGGTCACGGGATGCGGATCGTTACGAAGCGGAGGCCCGAATGAAGCTGCAGCTGCTCGAGCGCGTGAGCGTCGCGCCCGCACGGGTGACCAAGGATCCCAAGTCGGGCGCGATCGTGATCGAGGGCGTCAAGTACCTTGGGGCCGAGTCCGCCAACCTGAACGGGGACGGGACTCGCAACGCCTACCCGCTGACCACGCGCAAGGCCTCCCAGAGGCTCTACGAAGGCGCCAAGGTCTTCCTGAATCACCCGGCCCGTAGCAATCCTGCCCGCGAGCGCGGCTACGAGGAACAGCTCGGGCGCCTGCGCGGTCCCTTCGACCACCGCGGGGACGGGAGCTACGCCAGCCTCGTCCTGAACCCCAAGCACCCGCTCGCCGAGTCGGTGGCATGGGACGCGCAGAACAGCCCCGACTCGCTCGGGCTCAGCCACAACGCGCAGGGGCAGGGCCGGGTCGAGGGCAGGGCTTGCCTGATCGAGAAGGTCACCCACGTCCGAAGCGTGGACCTCGTGACCCAAGGCGCCACGACCCAGGGGCTCTTCGAGAGCCGCCGGCCAGAGGCAAGCGCTCCCCGCCGACCAGTCCGAGCTCGTCGGCCGGGTCCGCCCCCTCGGCGAATCCGAACCGCTGAGGACCTGCTCGAGGTCCTAGACCCCACCACCCGGAGCCGACCGGCGCGCGAGCGCCTCCTCAAGCGGCTCAGCCCACCCACCAGCGACCGCCTGGGCGCCGACGCGCTCTTCGAGCGGCTCTAAGAGGAAGCCATGGAATTCCGCCGTCACGCCGACAAGCTCATGATCGGCAAGGTCGACAAGAAGAAGGTCTGGGGCCGAGACGGCCGGATGCGCATCGAGCGTGTTGAAGATCCTTCGATCGCCTTCGCCCTGCCCCCCGACGAGGACAAGCCTCGCTGGGTCGTGTCGATGAAGGACAGCGCGAAGCGACCCTTTCGCTTCGTCGTGAAGATCAAGTCGGCCGAGGAGGAGGAGACCGGAGAGACCTTCGTGGTCCAAGCCTTCCTCCGAAACCCGCTCGAGCTCCACGTTCGAGATCAGGGCGCGCGCGAGAGCGGCTGGCTCGCCGCCTCGGACCCGAGCCTCGCGGGAGCCAACCTGGAGGAGACCCTCGGCGAGTGCCTCAGTGGGCAGTTCGCTCCGACGGACCAGCGCAAGCGCTGGGTCAAGCAGTGGCGCCCCGCGGTCGCCGACTACACGCCGGCCCTGGCCGAGCGCTTGGTCGTCTCTGCGCGCGACGAGAACGAAGCCAAGCTCGTGTTCCTCAGCGCGCTCAACGTGAAGGAGGTCGCCAACTTCCAGAAGGCCTTCACGGTGAAGCCCTACGACGAGGAGACCGGGTCGGCCTTCCCTCTCACCATGACGGACCGTAGGGGGAGGCCGCTCGACGAGCAGGTCCCTCCGAAGGCCGACCAGCGCAAGGGCGCCAAGAAGCCAAGCAAGAAGGCCTCATGAGCCGACCGGGCGCTGCCGTCCTGCACCTCGTGCGGGAGGAGGAAGGCGCGGGCCTGGTGGAACTCCATCAGGACTACCTCGCGGCCGAAGCGGTCGGGTTCATGCCGAAGACCTTGACCGACCGCCTGACGATCGCTGGCGCGGAGATCGCTTCCGAGCAACTCGGCCAGGCTGAGCAGGTCGTGGTCGTCGCGCGTGAAGGCGTCGATCTGCTCGAGGCCCTCGCCTACGTCGAGTCGATCGGCTTGCGCCCGCAGGTGTGGGCACCCAACGAGCAGGCCCGCTGGGTCCTGCTCTGCGAGAACACGAGGAGGGCCCCATGAAGGGCGTCAGGTCGAGCCAGGTCTACCACCACAAGAGCGAGCCCCGCGATGGCGACCCACTCCCCCGCTTCGAGGTCGAGGTCAAGGGCTTCGAGTTCTCGGTCTTCACCCACCCCAGGACCGGCGTTCAGTGCGTGCAGCGCTCCCCCGACGCGACGAAGACCATGCACTCTCGCGCGGTTCTGAGCGCGCCCGACGCGGAGGGGGCCAAGGCGCTCTTCTGCGAGCTCTTCGGCGTGCGCGCGGTCGAGCCGAAGCGCTGGAAGGTGCGCCAGCTGGGCGAGGACAAGGCGGCCTAGGTGGACCTCGCCGGGCTGGCTTCGAAGGCAGAGCAGCTCGCGGAGCACCTCCGCGCCGCGGCCGAACTCCGCGCCGAGCTCGGGCTCGGGGGGGCTGAGCCGCGAACGCAAGCCCGCGAAGCTCCGGGCGCGGACCCTCCGCCGCCCCAGATGAAGCAGTGGAGCCAAGCTGGGGTGGCGGAGAGAGCGCGGAAGCGAGAGGCACGGCAGGCCGAGGGCAAGGAGCTGGCGCGCGAGCTGGTCAAGCTCTGCGGGAGCCGAGTCGAGGCAGCCAAGGCGCTCAAGATCGACCCGTGCTCGCTGAAGCTCTACCTGAAGGGCAGTCGGGCTCCGCGCCAGGACCGCCTCGAGCTGCTCCGGCGCACCGTCGAGAGGGCGCGGGAAGTCAGGAGCGCGAACTTCGCCTGGGCGACCCCGCCCGGGCAGGAGGACAGCGACGGCTCTCCGAAGAGGAGCAGCGCAGCGTGATCGGGGGCCGCGCCCTGGAGGAGCTTGAGCAGGCAGGGCTCGCAGCCGCGGCGGAGCGGCTCCGTGACGCCCTCGCGGGTCGCCGGGACCTGGCCGCCGAGACCTGGAGGGCCATGGCCGCGCTCGAGCGGGTCGAGCCGCCTCGCGCTCTCAGCAGCCTCTCGGGAGCCGCATGAACTTCAGCACCCTGCGAGATCAGGGTTCGCGGTCACGGGTCGCGGGCCTCCGCAGGGCCGCTGCGCAGGCGCTGGGGAGGTGCGTAGCCTCCCCGACGCCAGCGTTATAGGAAGGGCAAGAGATGGCGGGAGACAAGCCTGGAAAGAGGCGCCCAAGCCTGGGCTGCATTTGGCCATTCGAGGCTCAGGCCAGTTGCTTCGCGAGCCGGGCGGGAGCAGACGCCGCGCGGATCGCTGAAGCGGCGAGTCGCGCGGGGGCGCCGCTGAGCGAGGACGAGATCCGGGTGCTTTGTAGCGAGCCGCCGGCCTCGGCGAGGGCGAAGTGAGCCAGCGGATCGAGATCAGCTACGGAACCTCCTTCACCACCAGCGGGAGCACATGGGGGGACAGCCTTCGCGCTGGCCTGATCGGCGGCTACACGATCAACGAGGACCAGGACGCCTTCAGCGTGTCCTTCCGGCTCGCGGTTGAGGGGGACGACGAGAGCGACGTCAAGACCCGCCACGACACCCTGGTCTCCTACCTGAGCGCCGAGAATCAGCGGATTATCGTCCAGCACGGAAGCGTCGGCGGCGTCAGTCCCCAGCGAACCCACTACTACACCCCGATTCTCGCCGACGTCGACACCGGAGCCGGGATCAAGTGCGCCCAGTTCACGAGGGCGGAGTGGGACCTGATCCCTGAGGCCATGACTCTGCGGACCCGGATCTACCGGATCACGCTCACCGCGACCAAGCCCGCGATCCAGACCGGGAAGATCGGCAAGCGCAGCCAGTCGATCCGCCTAACGGTCGGCGCGGACAACCTCAAAGAGCTCGAGGTCGTGATCGACTTCACCCCCGACGCCGACGGGAGCACGGCCCGCGAGGTCTTCGCCGACGCGACCAACGGCTTCGCGGCGCGGGTCACCGCGATCAAGACCGCCCTGAGCGTCGGTGAGACCGACAACGCCCCGATCCTGACCGAAGAGGACGAGGACAGCCGAACCCTCACGGCCCGAGCGGTCTATCGAGAGGTCCCCTTTCCGCAGAGCGCCTCCCCCGACGGGAGCGACTCCCTCGACGAGTCCACCCTCGTCGATCCAACCTACAGCGTGCGGGCGATCCGCCGCGCGGGCTCGGGCGCGAGCCTCCCCGGCCTCGAGAACGCGCGCCCACCGGCTGACTTCGTGGTGAGCTTCTCCGCTGGCGTCAAGTACGAGGGGAGCCAGCTCGACCTCGACTCCGTGATCGTCGACACGGTCCTGCCCTACGTTGAGTCGACGCTCGCTTCTCGGCTCCAGAAGGACGCCGACGCGGCCGTCATGGGCCACACCCTGACCGTGCAGGACCTGCCCCGCCCGCGCGTCTCCGGCGAGGTCCTCTTCCTCGTGGCCGAGGGGGGTCTGCTCGGGGCCCAGGTGATCGAGGTCGAGCAGCGGCGCAGGGGCGTCGCTTACCAGCCGGTCCTCAACGGCGACGAGTTGGCCGTCGACGAGCACATTGGGCCCGGCCTCCACCTGGCCCAGGTGACGGTCGTCACGGAGGAGCTGGGCCAGCGGACTCGCGGCCTGGAGCGAGCGCTCAGGACGATCCGGGCGAGCTACAAGAAGAAGGGATTCGTGGAGCTCGGAGACGACTCGCGAGTCGAGAGCTCAGTCCGCAACTTCGTGAGCCCCTACGACGCCCTGGCGCGGTTCACCACCACGACCGGGCAGGCGGTCGTTTACTTCCGCAAGGTGAACATTCGCAGCAGCAGGACCTCGACCGGCGGCGCCGGGGTGATCGGGCGAACGAGGACGAGCTAGCTGCGCTTCGTCAGGCCGTCAGCGCGAGTCGCACACCGTGAGAAGGACGAGCTGAAGCCGTTTCGGGCCGTCGTCAAAATGGGGACGGCCGGTGGCGTCAAACCTGGAGCGCCTGCTGGGCTGAGCGTTTGAATCTCCGTGCACTCTTTCAAAGCGCGCGGTGGGGTGGCGGCGAGGGTCGCTCATCGCGAGATACCCGGGCCCGCGACCAGGCCGAGGCCCTTCCCACTGAAGAGGGCGACGCCGACGAGACCGCGATCCTGAGCGACACGGTGCGTTGCTGCAAATGGGGTTAGGACGACTGGCGCTACGCTGTAGAAAAGTCGCTACGAAGTAGCTACTGTGTAGCGACACCGCAACGGTTCGCTACGGGCTACGCTGCTCGCATGGCGGACGAAGAGGAGCTCAGCGTGGTCCTGAATCTGCGCATCACCCCCGAGACTGAGGAGCGCTTGAAGGCGTTCGCAGTCTCCAAGTCCCACGTCGCCCGCACGGCCCTCCAGCTCGGTCTCCAGCTGGTCGAAGGCGACCCGATGCTCTTGCTGAAGAACAAGCAGGCCAAGCGCGGGCGCCCCAAGAAGGGCGCCGACTAGGGCGTCCACCATGCTAGACGCCCTCTCTCAGCCCGCCTAACGAGCGGCTCCCCGCCGCCTAAGCCCGCTACCAGGGCCCTCCCCTAGACCCGTAGACGCGACCTCCGCCGGCCTCGAGCCGGTGAGCGGTCGCGGTATGCCCCCGCCGCCTCCTCGCTGCCCGCTACGGCCGCGAGCCAACCCGAAGTCTGTCCACCCAACCCCCGCCGCGGTCGGCCCCGCTGACCGCCCACGCCAGGAGTCTGCCCATGCCTCGCCTCCACCTCGCCCCCGACCCTCACGGCAGCGCCGATCGCTGGCACCTGGGGGGCGTTCCGCTCCACTGCGGCGATGGCCTCGAGCTCGCCCTCGCTGGCGGGCGCTGGATCCCCTGCCGCTTCGAGCTGCGCTTCACGGGTGCCGACGCGCTGGCGAAGGGCCCTCGCCCGGTCGTTCATCTGCCCCTCCAGGGCGCCGACCCGGGCCTCGACGCCGAGCAGCTCGAGCTGCGGGTGCCCGGTCGCGACGCCGAGCAGGACCTCGAGCAGCGGGTCGCGCGCTGGTCCGACGCGCTCGAGCTCAGCCGGCTCTCGGGCGACGAGCTCGAGGCCCTGCGGCTGGCGGTCGGCCGCGCGCGCCACGCGCAGGGCTGGGGGCCCTGGCCAGGGCACGGCGACCTCGGGGCCGAGTCCCTGCACCTCTGCAAGGCCCCCCAGGTGCAGCGATGAGCCGCACGCGAAGCGCCCTTCTTGAAGCGCTCAGCGCCGAAGACCGCGCCGCGATCGAGCGCGCGCAGGCGCTCCTCAGGGAGAGCCCTTCACGGTCGAGGTCGTGACCCGCGTGCCCCAGCCGCCCTTCGCCGAGCGCGGCGCGCTGGCGGTCGCGCTCCCGACCGTGTCCCTCCCGATCGCCTACCTGACCTGCGAGCTCCACGTGCCCAAGGGCTACGTCTACGACGACTTCGCGGGCAGCCTGCACGAGGTCGAGCGCTTCGACGACCCGATCGTGAGCCGCGCGGCGCTCCTGGCGCGCCTCGCGCCGCCCCAGCCGAGCATTCAGTCGGGCGTCCGACGCCCGCCGACCCAGGCCATGAGCCCCCCGCGGATGGCGCCCCGCCGGCAGGCGGCGCCCCAGGAGCGAATGGACGCCTCGTTCTCGATGGTTCAGCAGGCCGCCAACGCGCCCTTCGCCGAGGCGCCGGCCGAGCTGATGGACATGCTCGAGGAGCAGGCGGTGGGAGACCCCTTCGGCGCAGGCCCCGGCGGAGGCGAGCTGGCCCTGCTCGAGCCCAACGAGAGCGGGCGCCTCCCGATCCGGATCGAGATCCCCGAGCAAGGCGAGCGCTTCCGCTTCGAGCGGATCCTGTGCCTGGGCGAGCCCCTCGAGGTGCGCACGGAGTACGCCCAGGAGAAGCGCTGAGCTGGATTCGACGCGCGGCGGGTAGGCTCGCGGAGTGGACGAGCGGCTGCGAGCGCTGGAGCGGGCCTGGACCCAGAGCCGGGAGGAGGGCGACGAGCTCCGCCTGGTGCGCGAGCGGCTGCGGACGGGGGCGCTGCGCTTGGCGCACCTCGAGGTCGGGGCCTTCCTCGGCTCGCCGGTCGCCCAGGAGCTGACGCCCGTCATTCTCGTCTCGCCCGGGGTCCGCTTCGGTTCGCGGGAGTGGTCGGTCGCTCTCTACCGCCGCTTCGGGCCCCACCTCACCCGGCGCTTCGAGCTCGGCTTGTTGCGCAGCTTCCTCCCCACCTGGAGGCGACTCACCCCCAACGACGACCTCTTCCCCCGGCTCCTCGATCGCATGGGCCGCTACCTGCTCGACCCGACCCAGCGCGCCGCGCTCGCCCAGGTGCTGGACGAGGACCCGAGCGAGGTCGAGGCCGAGCTCAGGCTGAGCCGCTGTCGAGAGCGCCGCTTCAATGGGAACGTCGAGGTCAACGTGGGTGCCTTCCTCCTCCCGCCGACTCAGCAGCACCGCCGGCTCCTGGGCGACCTGATCTGCAACTGCCCCGACCATATCGCCTTGACCCTCGCCCACAGCTACGCCGAGCGGCAGCTGCTCGAGCCTCCCCTGGAGCCAGCGGACTACGGCGGCTCCGCGCTCCTGGAGGCCATGCGGAGCCCGCGCGTCTCCTACCAGCACGACTTCGATCAGGCGCTCGCGCGCGCCACGCAGGAGCTCTTGAACTGGTGCTTGGGCCACGAGGAGCCCTTCGGACCGAAGCGCAAGCTGCTCCTTTCCCCCACGCCGAATCCTGCGCCGAGCCTGGAGGTCTCGCAGGAGCACCTGCTCCAGCTAGAGCGGGCCGCAGAGCAGACGCCGGCGGACCTCGAGACCTTGCGCGAGTTGGTGCGCGCCTCGGAGGCGGCTGGCTGGCGCCATGGCCGCTACACCATGCAGGACTATCGGAAGCTCCTGCGGATCGCGGGGACCCGCGCGGAGGACACAGCCACCGGGCGCACCGTCGCCTCGCTTGGCTTGCGCGCGGTGCCTCTCGCGCTGGACGCGCTGCCGAGCCCCGTCGCCTGCCGCGCGCTGCAGCACCTGGGGGAGCGGGCCCTCGCCGCGGTGCCGCGCTTGGTGGAGCTGCTCTCGCACCCCGAGAGCGAGGTTCGCCGGGACAGCGTGCGCGTGCTCGAGGCGATCGGGCCTTCGCACGCGCTCGAGCCAGTTCGGCGCGCCTTGGGCCAAAGCGAGTACGTGCACGCGCCGCTCTATCTGCTCTTGGCCTTCGGCGAGGACCCGGCCCCGCTCGAGCCCTACCTGCGGCGCGCCTTCGCCAACGGGCGCTACGGCCAGCTCTTGCTCCATCCGCGCGCGGAGGTCCTGGCGCCCGTCGTCGACCTCCTGACCGAGCTCGCGCTCGCGCTCGAGTCGCGGGGCTCCCACCCGCGCGCCGCGATCAAGGCCTTGGCCCGACTGGGGCCAGCCGGGGTGCCCGCGCTGGAGCGGGTCCAGGCCGAAGCAGGCGGCCTCGACGGGCGGCGCGAGCTGGCCGCCCAGCTGCTAGCCAAGCTGCGCAAGGACTAGGCGCGTGGACGAAGCCCAGCGACGGCTGCTGCGCGCCTTCGAGGCCGAGCCGAGCGAGGACCTGGCCCTCGAGCTCATGACCCGCGGCGTGCGCGCCGACGAGCCCGCCTGCGTCGAGGCGGCGGTGGGCTACCTGGCGGACCTCTCGCGCTGGGATCGCCTGGCGCGGCCGACCCGGCGCGAGCTGGGGGCGCTGCTGGAGGCCTTCCACGCGGACCTGCGCTTCGAGCGCCTCGAGCACGTGTTCCTGGGCGAGGTCAGCCACGAGGTGCTCGTGTTCTCGCGCGAGGAGGACGCGGGCTGGTTCGCGGAGCTGCGCGAGCGCGGCGAGCAGGCGGCGGCGGGGCCCGAGCGCACGCGCCTGCAGGCCTCGCTCGCGGTGTGCGTCGTCGGGCGCGGCTGGGACGAGCCCTGGCTGAACGACGAGGGCTGGCGGACCCGCGCCCGCAGCGAGTGGGTCCTCGTCCCCGGCGGCGAGGTCCAGCTCGGCTGGCAGGGGAACCTGGCGCGCGCCTTCCGCCGCTGGTCGCCCGACGCCGAGGAGGAGGCCTTCGACGCCTGGGGCTCGACCCTCAACGCCTCGATCCGCCCCCCGACCCCGGTCGCCCTGCGGCCCTTCCTCTGCGAGCGCCAGCGGCCCTTCCTGCGCGGGGTCCACCTGCTCGGGCCCGAGGACCTCGACGATCCGCCCATCGGCCGCGAGGTGCTGCGCGTGATCGAGGCCAACCTGGCCGCCCGCGGCTGGCGCCTGCCGACCCTCGACGAGTGGGAGCACGCCTGCGCCGCCGGCGGCTCGAGCCTCTTCCGCTGGGGCGACCTCTGGCCGACCTCGCCCCCCGACTCGACCACCTGGGACGGCTACCTGGTCCCCAACGGCTTCGGGCTCTGCTACGGCGACCCCTGGGGCGGGCTAGGCGCCGAGCTGACGGCGAGCCCCGGGGTCCTCAAGGGCGGACCGGCCCGCGCGGGGGCCGAGGACACCTTCGTCTACGGCCAGGAGTGGACGACCGCGATCACGGCCTCGCAGCTGCCCCCCTTGCTCCCCGGCGCGCCCCTGGCCGAGGGCTCCGCGCTGGCCCTGATCCGTCGCGTCCAGGACGTGGTGGAGCGAAGCGCAGAGGCGCCTGCTCCCAGCTAAACCCGGCGTCTTCCCCCGTGGTCGACTGTCGCGTGGGCGCCTGGGGCGGTACCCTCCTGGGTCGAGGAGTGTCTGTATGGCCAACCCCCGCGAGCCGGACGAGGGCGCCCCCAAGCGCCGCGGACCCCAACGCCGCCCCAGCGGCCCGGGTCCGCGCCCGGCCGGGCAGGGGCAGCGCCCCGAGCCGCCGCAGCGTCCTCAGCGCCGTCAGCCGCCGCCCCGGACGGGTCCTCAGCCGCGGCAGTCGGGGCGCCCCGCGCCCCCGCCCCCAGGCACCTCCAAGCCGCGGCTGGGGCGGCCGGCGGCGGCCGCTCGCCCCCCGCAGCGCAAGCCCGCCCCGCCGCCCAGCAGCCG
>MDTG01351558.1_pt1 | contig 23500 bp, 21 predicted proteins | sample 811421 | NCBI WGS metagenome assembly MDTG01 (sample SAMN05326645, study PRJNA326480) | marine metagenome | isolation source: seawater | place: Pacific Ocean: South East | collected 2011
ATAGTTTTAACACCGTCAAAATAAAGGGTTATATCTCCAGTGTCAGAGCCGTTAGCAAGCGTTTCATCGTAAACCATTGATACGTGATGCCATTGTCCATGACTTAATGGATCTCCCTGCATACCAACGCCGTTATTCTGAATGCCTCCAGTTGCTGGATACCATTCATTCATAGCCCCTAATCCCGGATTTATTCTTACCAGTGATGAAAATCTTCCGTCAAGGGTAAGTCTAAATTTAGATTGTACACCTCCGCCAATGCCGAACATATCAGATACAATCCAAGCATCAGTGCCATTGTGTTTAAACCAGAAGCTGATAGTCATCTGATCTGTGCTTTCTCTATTAGCGACATAATCTGCTATCATGCTGTCTAAAGTAAGCTGTCCTGCTGATACATCAATTGTTTTTCTTTCTTGACCATTGATAGTCTGAACAGAGTAAGTTGGCGATCCGTGTGATGTAACACCTGACATACCATCTTCAAAGTCTAGTTCGGTAATCATGTTATCTAAGTAGTCTGCAGTTGAGCCGCCTAAAACATGACTGTGGTTACCCGAACCATCTGGAGAGGCTGCATTTGCAGCTGCCTCAATGTGATAAAGAGGGTGGTACCCGGCAAACGCAATTGGTGTACCTGGGAAGTCTCCGTGAAACTGGAAACCGCCGCCAACGCCGCCTGGAAGACCATTTGGCATGTAGTAAGTAACTCCACTCAATGTGTGGCTGTGGTTTGAACCATCACCCAGCGAATCTGCGTTTGCGCCTGCTTGAGTATTATATGTCGGCCAATGGCCGTCGATAACCATTGGGCCGTTCTCTGCTATTAATGCTGGCATTGTCATGTCGGATGAATAATAAAATACTCCGTCAACTTCCATCGACACCTTCATTGTAGCTTCAGACATTGATTCAGCAACAGTCATATCAACAACTGAATCTGAACCTCCGGCAACGGCTGACCAGCTATCACTAGCCGAATCATACTGCTCCCAAGCAAAGTAGGTTAATGTCCCACCTTGAAGGTTTACCGTAGCTGTCATTACATCACCAACTGAAGCCTCCAAAGAATCTTGGTCCACAGTTACAGATGGGTCGATTGAGACTACCTCGAATGTTCCCGTTCCCGAAGAGCCGTTTAGACTAGCTAATGTTGTTCCATCAGGATCTGTAATAGTAATCGCGATTTCGGAAGGATATGAACCGGCGGTGACACTATATGTGTATGTACCTGCTGGAACTGAAAAGGTTTCTGTTAATCCAGCTGGTGCTTTTACGCCATTAGCTGGGCCGGTTGATGAAAAGACTGTTGAGCCGCCAGAGTCGGTAATTGTAATACTACCTCCGTTCCAAGCATCTCCATACGAATCGGACAGAAAAGCTGTCAATTCAATAGTTGTTGGTGAGCCACCTTCATCTTCGCCGTCGCCATCGTCTTCCGCAGATTCTGCGCCAGCATCATATAAGGCCGTAACTTCAGATGCTGATAGTTCACGAGACCAAATGCGGAAATCGTCTAAGCTGCCATCAAAGTAGAATTGATCCGCATACGAGTCATGATTCCATCGGCCAACTTCAAGGTCGCGAGTCGCGCTGAATGTTCCCGTCGCTGATGAGGTTTGGCCCTCAAGTACGCCGTCTACAAGCATTTTGACAGTTGACCCGCTTTTGGTTATGGTTACTTGGTGCCAGTTGCCGTCATTGATTGCGGTCGTTCCAGCTACGTCAACGTATGCTACAGCGCCAGAGTGACCAAACGAATAAACTGGGACGCCAACTGCATAAGAACTTTGATTGATGAACACCGAGTGGTTCGAGTTATTTCCGCCCTCCTGTTGAGACTTCAGCCAGATGCAGGCCTTGGCCGTGGTGGACGTATTGATCCACATAGAAACAGAGAAGTCGCCGCTAAAGCCGTGAGCGTCGTCGTGAGGAATGGTGGCAAAATCATTAGAACCGTCGAAAACAAGATGTCCGTCAGTGAACGATGCGCCGTCTACTGTAGCATCATTAGATCCAACAGAATCAGTACCGTCAGTATCAAAAGACCATTTACCGGCAAGACCTCCAAAAGCCACTACTTGCGAGACTTCAGAGTCAGATAGCGCTCTATCAGTCCAGAATCGCAGGTCCGACATGCTACCCACAAAGTCGTACTGGGAGAAGGTGCTGTTTCTACCAATTTGCATTGGGTTTGGGCTATTCCATGGAATATATGTCACAGCAAGAGTCGTATCAAGAGCGCCGTTGAAATAGACTTTTAGATCATAACCGTCAAAGACGAAGGATAGATGTGTCCATACACCAGCAGAAACAGATCCCGTTGTGTAGTCGCCTTGCGAGGCGGCTTGGTCGCCTTGTCTATGGGAAATATGAATCCGCCCATCATCATAGAGGTGAGCTTGGATTGAAGGATAGTCTGATCCAGTCACATGGTCAGTAAACAGGGCATAGCTTCCGCCACTGGCCGGTAGGGAATCCATTTTAATCCACATGCTCATCGTATAAGAAGTTGTGATTCCTGTTTCCAAACCTGACGGGATTGAAAAATAATCCCCACCAGCAAAGACAGCTACGTCACCCAATTGTGCGTCGTTGGCGAACGTCACACCGTAATTGGTGGCATCATAGTTACCTTGAGAATCTGACACGTCGGAAGTCAATGGATAAAGTGATGTTAAATTGGTACTTAAAGACATGTTAAATCCTCCTTATTATTATTTTTTAATTTCATATTAATTTCTCCTTTATAATAGAAAATATTATTTTTTTTAGGGTTTTCTAAACTTAATTTTAATTGCCTACCGTTAGGTAAAAAAACCATTAAAAAAACCCCTTTTAAGAAAACCTAAATTTTCAAAAAAACATGAACAGAGTCTAAGGGTAGACTTGTTCTCCCTAGATATACCCTTTGGTATCCAAAAGCCAAAAAAGATTCGCGATTAGACAAAAAAAAATAGCCTTGTAAGAAAACTTACAAGACTTTATTTGAAAACTTATATTTTAAAAAATTTAAGAGACTTAGCTATCTCTCCAGAGATTATTTGAAGCGTACTTGATAACTTCTGTAGCTGAAGCCTCATTATATCCATATTCATCCATCAAGGTCTTAATCATCTCGTTGTATTTACCTTGCTGTTTTTTGTCTCTAGATTTGGACTTTGTAACAATTCTTGAGATGTCGCGAACTGATGCAAGAAGTTTATTTTCAATCGCCTCTTTAAGTGGACCATAAGAAGTCCAATCAATTTGCTCACCTTTTCTCAATTTGGCAAACATGTAAGCCGTTATATCTGCTCTGAAATTTTCTCTTGCTGAACCAACAATTCCGATCTGCTCTTCGATAGAGCATAGGAAGTCTTCATCGGCATGCATTTCTTCATTAGTTACTTTGTCTTTTACCTTTGAACCATTAACATAGGCCTCGGCGTGATCTAAATAATTATTGAATAAAGATTCTGCCTGCTCCTGATAGGCAGATACAAAAGCTTTGGTGATTTCTGTCTCAAGAATGTTTAGGTACTCATCGTGAAGCTCTTTCTGCAAGAAGGATAAATATCTTTCTCTTAAGTCCTCCACAACAACCTGTTCTTTTACTTGCTTAACAAGAGCATCCCTAATAGAGATAGGTGTCACCATATTAGTGTCAGAATCAGCAACGGCTGCGTCAATTGACTTCATAATGAATCTAGTAGAGATTCCTGTCATGCCCTCGTCGCGTACTTCCTCACGAAGGTCTTCAATATCAATCTTTTTAATATATCCTTTCTCCACAACCTCTTGGCCGTTATAGATTTTCATCTTGGTCATAGGATCAACTTTATTTGAAGGCTTAAGTCGAGTCAACACCGAAAACATTGCTGCCACTTCTAAAGTGTGGGGTGCAATATGTGCGTCGAAATCCGACTCATCAAGCATTTTTTTATAAATCTTTTGCTCTTCACTTACTTCGAGGCAGTAAGGTACATTAACCCTGACGATTCTGTCTAGAATAGCCTCGTTCGTATTTTCTGATTTAAACTTGATCCACTCTGCCTCATTACAGTGTGCTAGAATAACACCATCAAAGTAAATCATAGCACCTTTACCGGGGGATGGGACCGCCTTCTCTTGCGTTGCAGTAATCATCGTGTGTAAGAATTCAATTTCGTTTTTGAAAACCTCTACGAACTCAACAATTCCACGATTTCCTACGTTAAAGGCTCCGTTTAGGCTTAGAGCGCGAGGGTCATCTTCCGGATAGAGGTCTAATTTTGAAATGTCTTCTGACCCTACTAGGATGCTTGTGTCCTGCGTGTTTGCATCCATAGGGGGCACGACTCCAATACCTCGACGACCACGAATAGAAAATGTTGTCTCTTTGACGGGGAAGTTCATATAGTCGCCATCGAATTCTTCAAGTAAGCGGTGACGACATACGGGACATAAATCTCCCTCAATCTTCATTCCGTACAATTCTTGGAATTGGTCGCGTAAACTTCTAGGTATCAAGTGTGCCGGCTCTTCATTAATGGGACAACCATCGAGAGCATACATGGGGCCGCTATCCTCTAGTGCTCTCTTAATGTGTTCTACAAGAGCTGATTTGCCCGCACCAACTGGGCCTAATAATAAGAGAACCTGGCGGCTTTCCTCGCCCTTCATAGATGCGGAATGCAGGTATCTCATAATTTTGGCTAATGATCTTTCCATTCCAAAAAACTTGCTCTGGAAATAGTCATAAGTCCTTAGTGATTCGCCGTTGAAAAGGTTAGAACATCGAACGTCCTCTTCGGACATTCTAGTAACACCTTTGCCAGTAATGGTGGTGTACAATCTTTTGTGCGCCAACTGAGCAATCTTCTTATCTTTTTCTAGCAACTCTAAATAATCAGAGAAAACACCAGAAAACTTCTCCCTCTTGCTGCTTTTTTTGTGTTTTTCAGCAATTTCCAAAAATTTGTTAGTTTTTGATTTTTTAGTCATTTTAAAATTCCCATATCTCATCCTCAATGAGTGTTATAAATTCTACGTTATCATTCCACAAATAGCATATGTGGTCATAAACCTTGTTTGCGTGCGACAGTTCCAAATCTCGCCCGTCATGTTCATGTTTGATAAAAAGTGTGTTGGTCTTTTTTTCGTAATCCTCGACATAAACAACAGGAACTCCATTTAGCCCTACGTTACTAATTAGACCGTCGCGGACGCTTTTCCACCCTTCTTTGTCAGAAATTTCTTTAATTGAGAAATTTCCCGAATGTCTGTCTTTGGAATAATTAAACAAATTAAGATCAGCGCACACTTTTTCATCTAGGTATTTACGAATGAATGACTCGTCGTCGTGCGTCTCCCTAACCAAAAGACACTCTTCAAAGCCATATTCTTTTTCTATTTTCTTAAAGAGGGTGTACCCCAAGTGATAGGGGTTCACTCTACCCACGATAGGCCTAACAACTTGATTGTGAGTTTTTAGAAAGGCTAAATGATATTTATCTGGTAATTCTAAATCGTACATGATTTTTTCGTGGATAAGAACCGCCCAGCCTTCATTCATGATTTTAGTCTGTGCTTGTGGTACGAAATATTTTGACCTCCTCTCAACCATTTCTATCAAATCTCTTTGCCAGTCTTCTAAGTCTCTAGCGTTATTTCTTATAAAGCCCAGCAAATTATAATCTTTTTGAACTAGTCCTATTGAAAGATCTAGTTTTCCTTGTGTTTTTCTAAAAAGATTCTTTCGAGCATCGTCTTCGCTCAGCCTGGCTATTCCAGGTGTTCGGGGAATTTGGTACTGTATGGCATGACAGGCATCCAAAATCTTCTCTACTTTATCAATACCGATATCCGGGTCTTCGATGTATTGTTGCACCCTCTTTCCAGCGGCTTTAAACCTAGCAATAACGTTATCTGGATCAGTGTGGGTGAACATTCTATTGTTTTTGAAAAAGTCAGAGTGGCCGACGCAGTGAGACATTGTTAGTAAATGAGTACTCATAGGATTTTCAAGCATTAAGTATGCAATTGACGGGTTTGAATTAATAATCATCTCATATGGAAGGCCTTCCATGCCCAAATTGTAGCGCGTGATAGTTCTCTCGAATGATTTACCGAAAGACCAATGACGATAGTGAGTTGGTAGGCCAGTATATGCCATCGCGCCTATCATTTCTCTGTAATTTAGTATTTCATACTCAATAGGGAACCAATCAAGGTTGTACTTCTCTTTGGCAATCTTGCATATTTTGTCGTCCCAATCTTGCAATTCTTTAACCGACCAGTCTTTCATTTTTTCCCTCCAAACAAGACCTTAAAAGAAGGCCAGATGTGATTTGGCTTTGTAATTCTAACTCTTTTAAAGCTGTCATCAGTTATGGGGCTTAATTTTTTCCACAAAGTGGTGGCTTCGCTTTGATTATAATTAAATGACTTGCTCAATATTCCATAAGTATTTTCAACCGGAAAGGCTGTAGGGTCTATTTCTGCGTAGCACATCATCTGATTCACTTCTTTTAGTTCTCTAAAGAGATTTACTGTTTTTTCGTCATCGAAACTCCAGTTTTCTCCATCCCCAGAGTAAAAAGTATATATATTCCAGCTGGAAGGATGATATCTTTTTGAAATAATATCTTTTGTGAGCTGTAGAGCGGAAGACATTACTGTGCCACCCATTGTACCTCTCTTAAAAAAGTCGTCTTCATTAACTTCTTTCGCATCTGTTGAGTGTGAAATAAATACTACTTCCACATTGTCGTACTTATATCTCAAAAACTGATATAAAAGAAAATAAAAACTACGGGCCATGAATTTCTTGTCTTTACCCATGGAACCCGAAACATCCATTAAAAAAAATATTACTGCTGAATTATTCTCCTGGGGCTTCAACTTAGTATGCTTGTATTTTAAATCATCTTCATGAAATGGAAAACGTTCGTCAGACTCTGGATCGTAGGCCCCAGATGCAATGGCCATCTTTTTTCTTCTAATTTTTCTTTTGATTGTTTCTTTTTTAGATAATCTAGAGCGCATGCCTTTTTTGCGAAAGCCGCTACGTTTTGGTTTGTGTGTTTTGATAAGCCTAAAGCGTTTTTTCTCCAAGTCAGGGAGTTCCAAGTCTTGAAAGAGGTACTCGGCTAATTCGTCCAGAGTGACTTCTACATCATAATATTCTTCACCAGCTTTGTCAGAACCTTTTTTGCCTTGAGCTTTTTGTTTTTGGCCCCCTTTTCGTAAAACTTGGCCTCTTTTTATTTTTTTATCACCTGCAGAGCCCGTCTTTTGATTGTTTTCGTTGTCTCCGTATACAAAATGATATTCTTTTATTCCTTTGACGGGAATTTTAATCTTTTTCTTTCCGTCTTGGCCGATGATAGACTCATCAGCTATTACGTCTTTTATACCTTCTTTAATCGCTTTATCGATTTTCTCTTTATGGCGCTTTCTATCTGCAGCCGAACGGTCTGCATTAGACTTATGTTCCCTAAAAATACTCAATTTAGACTCCAAAGTGAGAAGTGATGGCCGAGAGAAATACTACAACTAGGCTGTCACCAGGATGTAGTTCATAATTAGTTATTATTTGGTTAGTCTCATTAATATAGAAATCGCCGGCTCCTTCCACAGTAGTAAGTAGTTGCAACATGCCGTTTAGGAACACCATAATGGTGTCCGCCTCAAGAACTTGGCCTTCGGGAATAGAGAAAAAGTCATTAACACTGGTTCCTGACGATATAGTGCTCGCCAATAAACCAGAGGTAGGGGAAGCAGAATCTTCTGCGCCATGAACAATCTTGGCGGCTGAAGTGTATGGGCTAGCAGACTCGGAGCCAGATGCGGGACTACCTTCATCGCCAGAAGGAGAAGCGGCTGTTCCAGTGATTTGAGCATTGGCAATGGCTGCGTCCTGGATTCTCGTGTCCAGTACTTCAAAATCCAACAAACCTTTACGAGTTCTGACACACTTAGCCATAATTTGAAAAAGGTGGTCTACTTGGCCAAAAAGGGGCCTATCTTCTGTCAAAGTCACAATCTCGTAAAAAGTATGACCATATTGAATATAATCACCTTCTCTAATATAGGTATTTTGGTCTTCGTGCAGTCTTCTTTCGTGAAATTTGACATTAATTGTGTGCATTTTATCTAGACCAAAATTCTCTGTTGTAGTTTCTATTGCTTCAAAGTCAACCAACACATATACTCTTATTGGCGGCAAGAAACACTTTTCTATGGCTTCTCCATAAAGAGGGTGAAAATTGGTGTACTCCATTGAAACAGGTAAATATAGTACCGGCTGGCCAACAACTCTTTCTAATAGTTCATCATTAACTTGTTTTACTAAGTTTCGCTCTTTTTGCCCTAAGAACAAGGGAGGAGGAGGGTTGGTTGGTCTGGTCCATTTATTGTCTGCCATCTATTACTCCTTTTTATCTCCGAAAATTACTCTTTCTCGAACGATTCTTAATTCTGCCGCAGATTCTCGAATTGTCATTTTTGGCTGTTCATCATTCTTATCTGATCCCATCAAATATCCAAGAACTTTTAGGTTAATAGAGGTTGTAAATTTTCTTTCTTCATCGGACAAATTTGCTGTATTATTTTCCAAACCAAAATCTCCATCTACAAAACCCTCAAACCTGTGACCTTCGTTATTCATAAAAAAGTTATTTATTTGGCCAGTGTAAGCCAAGAATGGGGTCACTATTTCATTCATCTGCTGTTGATATTCGGTATTGACAGTTAACTTATAACTCATAACCACATAAGTGGGCAAAGGCATAGTAATTGTTTCATATACGGCTTTGTCGCTTTTATAAGGAAAAGTTTGCTGGTCAAACAATCTTTTTGCATCAGCGTTTTTAAAATTTGCAGTTTTTTCTTGTTGAAGTCTCCTGGCCACGGTAATGGCTCCACCTTTAGCATCATTTTGACGAGGGATGTGAGACCATGCCACACCTTTCATATTGGGGTCTTTAACCACCGAAGTTCTTTCGATACTAATAACGGGTAGAGTGAAGACATCGCGATTTCTTAATTCTTTTTTATCCTTTATTTGATAAGCTCTTTCTGCCATAGACCAAATAAGAGGTACCTTTTTCCACCCTTCATTTGTTGTGCAAAAAATGTCCAGCTCTTCGTTTAACCAATTAAACAAGGCAACGTCCACCGTTTCAATAGTAGAAGGCATGAATTCCACCTCTCTCAGGGCGGGGTTTTCTATCTTGTTTCCATTTTTATCAAAGTACGGTCGGAAACCATCGTATGTATCTTCTCTACTGCTCATATTTTATCCTTGGAAAATGATCAACGGAACGCGTTTTTGAACATCATTAGTGGCATCTGTTTTTTCGGCATCCTTCTTAGATAGTTCGACATATGTTAATTCATCCAAAATAGTCTTAAGTTCTTCTCTAAGCTTTTCCTGCTCCTCTTTCGCCTGACTTAGCAGAGCATCAGCATTTAAATTGACTGATTCTCCCGGTATCGGAATGGTCTGGAACTTCCCTCTAATTTGCGCCAAAGTCTCTTTTGATAAAGCTAATGCAAAGCGCCTAATCCACTGTTTACCAATAGCATTGATATTTTCATATGGGATATTATCAAAAGGAAGTGTGTTCATGTTGTTAATTCCGCTAATGCCCGTATCTGTTGTTCCTGTCTCTTCCCACGCATCAGGTATAATAGAAAAATCAACCCACATAAATCTATAATCTGAAACAAGATCTGGAGCGGGGAAGATTCTCAAATGATTATCTTTAAGTTCATAAGAGTAATGGGATAATCTAGTATAAATATTGTCTTCATAAGCCATGGCTTGAAGTTTGTTTTGCCAAGTTGGAATTATTTCGAAAGTAGAATCGTCAGTATATTGACCATAATAATTCAAATTACCTACCACATTCAAACCACCGAAATAGCCAAAGAATCTCCACATTGCATTTGGTGTTTTATAATATACTTTTTTAATTATTACTCTCTTGTCTCCGACGATACCAGCATATGCTGCAGCTCCGCCGGAAGGATCTGTGCCGGTTGCTGAAGATCCCGAAATAATAGATTGCAAATCATAGTCCTGCTCACCTTGAATCAAATTAAACGAAGCAGAGTAGATAGGAATAGTTCCCCCTATTCCAGCTTCGGTAGAATAAGCATCTGATATTCTCCTCTCTATTTCAAAGGAAACTCTGGGGAATTTAAGATTAACATTTTCTGGACCCGTAATCCTTTCCCCTTCGTGATCAAAGGTACCTGTAGTTTGGCCAAGTACATCCGATAAAATGTTCTTGGATTGATGCAAATTCACCAAATAACTATATTCTAAAACGGCTTCTTGGTAGTTAGCATAGACATTACCAGTCTTTAGCTCAATGTCTAAGACATCACCACCGATTTTTTTATAAGTGTAGGCCACCTGATCGGATGCTCCTGATAAGAATTGGGATGAATCCGAGTAAACTTCCAGCGGAAGAAGTCCAGCTACTTCAGTAACTGTCCCGGTAGCGGGCAATATTGACTTGCTCATTTGGCTAATCGGGGTTAAAGTTGGAAATGCCATTATAAATTTTCTCCTAATTCTAAGTAGTTTCCACAAGCACAAAACCCCCCCACAAAATGTGGGAGGGCCTTATTTGAGGTTAAAAACCTATAATACTGATTATAGATCTTCTACGATAACGAGACCGTACATATCTGGACGAACCATCTTCTTCGCGTAGCGAGTCATGACACCCTTACGTGGCACGAAGTCCTCTGTTCCGAAGATTGTTGGTGTCATCTGGAGTGGCACGTATGGTGCGTATACATATCCGCTTTCGAGGAATGAAGAACCTTTACGACCAACCAAGACAACGTTTCTTGGGAAGTAAGGATCGACGTAAACGTCGAACTTCTTGCTCAAAGAGCCGACTTTAACTGCGCCGATTTCGCCGCGATCATCGTCGTGAGTTACGCTTCCACGGAATCCTGCAGTGAACTCAAGGAGGTTGGCAACTTCTGGAGAACAAACTACAAAGTTTGCGCCGCCTCTTAGGGTCTTGCGATGGATCTGTGCAGAAACATCATTAATTGTTTCAGCCAAGGTTTCATACCATTCTGAAACGTTACCAGTGAAGTCTGGGTAAGCAACAGGCGTAGTCGCATCACCAGCTGTTCCTGTGCGACGGTTAACAAATTTACCGGGCAAACGTGACCAGTAAAGCTTTTCAGCTGTTGCACCTTTTACAAGGTCTTCAAGAATTTCTTGATCGATTTCAAGAGCAATGTGCTCTGAAAGGATGGAAGTCAACTCAACTTCTGCATCCAAGTTGTGGTATGCGTTCAAGTCTTGGGCCAATTCTGGTGTCCACTTAGCCTTAAGCTTCTTGGTCTTGGCTGTAACAGCGATTGAATCAACCTTGATGTCGATCTCTGGGATGTTAGGGTTGTTTTCTAATCCCCATGCTTCATCACCTACAATTGAACCAAGTGCTCCGCCGTCAGCAAAGTTATCATCGATTACGAATGAAGCACTAACCGCGCCTGTTGTTGCGTCCAAAATGGCAGTTTCCAAAGTGACCGGATCGGTGCCACCTGCATAAACCAAGAATATGGTATCACCAACAAGAGCTGTATTGGAGGTATTTTTAGAATCGCGAGTGAGGCGACGAACTTGTGAGGCGATGACTGTTTCACCGTCATCAGCTAATGATGTAATTGTTACATAATCTTTAACATTGAACTGCGGAGCTGGGGTACCTTTCGTGAAGACGGAGAGAGGTACTTCCAAAACTACAGCGGCTGTGCCCGCTGCGATGTCCGGATCATAACGGACCAAGCCGTCATTGAGTAGGCCCACATCCAAGACATTCGAGCCGGCTTTAATTCCTGATGAAGAATTCCAGTTATTGTCACCAATGGTTCCGCTGGATACAGATACAATATTGGCTCTGACGCCGGTTGACCCGGTTGGAGAGGAGTAGCCGTTGTTAAGAGCGTAGAAACTCTCTTCGGCTTCTTGTCCAGCAAGAGAAACACCGCCGGTCAATTGGGAGCCGACAACGCCACCACCGTATACAGAATCACCTGCTTCCGATCCGAGGCGAGAACGGTCAAGTTGGAAGTCCAAGAAGAAAATGAGACCAGATGGCAAGCTCATTGGCTGAACTGAAACAAGATCGTTAGCGATTAATCCGCCGAAAACACGACGAACGATTGGGAATGCAACAGATGCGAAGCCTTCGACGTCGCTTCCTTGCATTGTAGAAGCTTCACGTAGAAGTTCCTTTGCTTGATTTTCTAGAAGTGCGGCCATACCTTGACGGCTACGCTCGTTAGAGATTCCTTCCAAAAGACCTGTCTTTTCCCACTTATTGAGAAGAGCAGCTCCTTCCTTGGAGAGGTCACGTCTAACAATACCTTCTGTTAGTTTATTAATAATTGACATTTTAAAAATTCTCCTTTTAATTTATTTTTTTTATGCCAGCCAAAATTTGCATTCTGTCCGTTATGGGAGAACGCTGTTGTTTGGCTTCTCTTCTGGGTAAAGTGGCAGTAGGTCTTTCGATAGTCTCGCGAAGTGATTGTGGTCGTGCTTTACCCGTTACACTACCCACTGCGCTTTCTAGAGTTTCGAAAATAACCTTTGCGTCATTAATTGAATCTGCATTTGACAAAGCTTCGACAATTTTTGATTTTTGCCGCTCATTCAAGGAGTTGTTTGTTAAAACTCGATTCGTGTATAAAAGTCTTGCGTTAGAAAGATTCACTTTATCAAATGATTCTTTTAACGTCTTTAGTGCTGTGCTCATTTTTGTTAGTTGAGCCTTCAATTGCGTATTGTTTTCAGAAAGTCGGTCCCTTGCCGCTACGAGTTCCATGTTTTCTTCGTGCGCTTTTGTGGCTGATAACTGTGCCAACCTCATTTCTTCCTTATATCTCATAATATCTTCGGGAGTACCAGCCCAGCCGGATTTTTGAGGATCAATATCTACTACCAATTCTTCAATGATCTGCTCTAGAGATTCTACATCTACTTCTTCTTCTAAAGTTGCTTCGACTGGAACTGCTGCAACTTCATTACCCGTAGCCAAAGAAGGTGCTTCCATGCCAACTTCCAAATCAGCGGCCAATTCTTCGTGAGATTCTTGGTCACCCATAAGATCTCCTTCGGCGGCGGCTAGAGTTTCTGCCATATCTTTTAGTTCTTCCATGCTAAGTACTATTTCTTGATCAGCAGAAACCTCTTCTGCCTCCAATCCCATTGGGATGCTGTCCTGCAATGATTCAGATTCATCGCTTGCAATATCAGCGGCGGCATCTTCCTCTTCTTGTTCCAAAAGAGATTCGACAGCCTCTTTAATGTCGCTTGAATATTTATTTAAAATTGCGGTTTCGGCGTTTTTGATGGCGGCTTCTTTTAGCGCGCTCGCATCAATGATTGCCTGTTCCAGTAGTGAAGACATAGATAAACTCCTCTATAAAAAAAATTATCTCAAAAATAAATAGTTTATTATTTTATAAAAAGACATATTTTATAAAGGTTATTTTGTTACTAAATACTACTCGGTAATGCCAGAGCCCGTAAGTTCAAACATTTGGCCTACTTCAATTTGTGTCAAAGATGCATACACTCTAAACTTAGTGGGTGCAGAGGTTTCTACAAAGATCTCTTTACACTTAACGTCTAAAGTATTGGTGTGGACGGTATCCGCAGTACCCTTAATAATTAATTTGTTGGCAGTTGTAGCTGATGCGTGAAAATAAACATTAATTTCCTTGCTATCGTCCACGTAAAAAGAAATTTCTTTTGTGACAAGAGGGAATTCAATCTTCATAACTCCATTAAGGTTATCAGATCCCGTTACGAATGGCTGTCCCGATGCTTGGTATGAAGCGGCATTTCCTATACCCGCTTTGTATTGATAAGTTGACATTTTTAAAATGCTCCATTTTTAATTATAAATAGTTATGATTTTATGAATTCTGCTCTTTTATTTTAAGCTTATCTAAAACCCTGCGTCTTCTTTTTGCCGCTGCTCTTCTTTTGATAGAAGGTTTTTCGTAATAAGTATGCTCTCTATATCTCTCGACAACCCTTTCTTTTTTACACTTTCTCATGAATCTTTTTATCATTCTCTGAACAGTGTCTCTATTTCCTCTGGGTTTTACCGATACGTTGACTGTTTTTTTAGCCATAATTAACTCCAATTAAATCATTTTTTTCCAGTTGTGGCCACCGGCTATATTCATCAATCCATTGATATCTACGCCTGCGTCATTTGGGCCATATGTAGACAAGGGACTCTGCGCGGAGCCCTCCCTCTGTACTGAACCTCCAGAACTTAAAGGTTCTGTGCTGTCAAAGATTCCGGAGAATCCTCCACCCAGCTGTTCTTCTAGCTTTCTTTTCTTTTCTTGCATTGCTGCTCTTGCCTCTGCTTGAAGTTCTACTCTTTGTCGAGAAAAATCTTGTTGAGGAACCTCTTGTGTTTCAACAATTTGTTCTCTCTGGCCAAGCCCAAGGGCAACTTCCTTAATAAGCCCAGATAGAACCCCTTCTTCAAAAATTGCTTCTTTGATACATTCTTTTATTAAAGGTTTTAAAACTTTTTTTAGTTGCTCTTTTTTCATTTTTTACTCTTTTGTTTTTCGGAAAGGTTAAAACGGCCACCTTTAGCTCTTCTGGATCCATGCATTCCAGTTTGTGTGTTATATTTTTGCCTTTTTGCATATGGCGGGTTTACATCAACTTCGCCCTTAGCGAGTGCTTTTACAGCTGCTGCTGTAGCACCTTTGCGTATATCATTATCGATTACAGGCATATCTGGACGAGCGGGTGCGCCAGGAGGTACTGCAAATGTTAAATTAGATAAGTTGTCAACAAATTTTTTCACAGCGGCTTCAGCTGCAGCTTCGCCCTTGACTCCTGTAAATTTTTCTAAAGCTTGCTGGATCTGTTCGGCAGAAAGGTGTTTTGTTCCCCCTTTCATTTTTTCTAGCTGATTGCGGATAGGCTCTTCTTTAAATTGATCGAATCCTCCTGATCCCTTTTTACCGGTGCCGATGCCTAATTTTCCCACCGTGATTGCATTCAGTACTGCGATAAGTTCTTTGCCCGGAAAGTCCACCATATATCCGCCAATTTCTTTTGAAGGATCCACCATTCCAGTGGCTACCCACCTATGGTGACCATCCATAATATGTCCATCATTGCTAATAAAGGCCCCTAGATCACCTCCGGTGCCCATCTTGCCCAGTATCATAGAAAGTGCCATTCCCATTGCTTTCTCAATATTCATGCTGCTTTGAGAAGGTTTTAGCTTTGAAACAGGTGCTGTGAAATTGGGAGTAACGGAGATTTTATCATCGTCAGATGATTTATCTTCATCCCCTAAAGTTACATCAGCTACTGCATCTTCTTGATCGGCAGCAACGTCACTTAGCTCCAAAGGAAATCTTTTAGAGTCAAGTTTGGCGGGATCTGCTTTTTCAGTAATAAATTCCCTCCAGCCCTCTGTCAAGGACTTCATTCTGTTGTGATCTGACCACATTTTCTTGCTCATTTTATTTTCTCCTTTGTTACCTTAGTGCCTTTTCGACTTCTTTTTTGGCCTTTTGGTATTGTTTATAATATTGATCCTGATTATAATCATCCATTTCTTGAAATTTAGGAGATTTTATTAGCTTTTCGTAATTTGATAATTCTTCCAATTCGGGGATTTCTAAAATTTGTTTCAATTCGTCTATAACATAGTATTCGAGAAATTGGATTGAAATATATACAGCAAATTGTACAATAGAATTATCGCCGGCTTTTTTGTCCCTGGTACCCATTCCTTTCTGGTTTGCTTCCATTTTTCTAAATTCGTTGGCGAATACAGGTACGTATTCCAAAAGACTACCCAAATCCCTCCATCGTTGTGATCTAAAAAATGTTCGCATATAATCGATCATATTTTCAAGCGGAGCGGGGATGCGATTCGTATCGACCTCCAACTGGGATATCATGTCTTCGAAAACATCCTCTCCATAGTAGTTTCCCATCTTTCTACCAAGGCGGTCCATTGTCTGGCGCGATAGGCCCATATCAGTCAATTGTTTATAAAGATCGGCGGCTTCAGCACCATTCTTTTCGAATTGTTTGGCTAAGGAACCATAGTTACCAGTTAGCTTGGCTCCCATTCGTTTTAAGCCACGCATAATGCCGCCGAACTCGTTTAGCTCTTCGGTAGCTTTAAACTCACCTTCTTTCATAAAATTTCTGAAACTTTCAACAAGCAACTGATCTTTGTCATTGCTTGCCCATTTTTTATCGTTGCTCATTTTTATTTTCTCCTTAAAATATCATTTAAAGCGCGATTAATTCTATCGGCTTTGGTAAAAATGTTTGGCTCTCTATAGGATTTACCTTCTTGTAGGTTCATGAAAGCATTCGGGGTTGATGGGTCGGACACGAAATCGAAACAAATTAATTGAAAATCATCTTCAACGATCACATTTCCGTTCATATTTTCTCTTACAGACCCAAGGCCACGAGAAGAGATACCTAATTGACAGCCGCTCTCGACTAAAGATCTCAAAATCTGACCAGAAGGAGTACCAAGAACTTTTACAGTTCCCATTACTTTAGGCCCATCTGCCCATATATTAGTGACCATATGAGAAGCATTCTTCAAGTTGATAACAGAATCATCTGGGTGATCTAATTCTCCCAGAGCGCGGTTTTCTTTTACCAGTTTCTTGTAGGTTTCGACTTCTCTCATCAATACCTTTTCTGGATATACACGGCCATTACCGTTTTGAGTGTCTGCTTGCTGCATTAAACCGGTAAGGTACATAGCACCGTTATCTTTCATATCTCTTTTTTCTGCTTCTGTGAGTAAGTCTTGGCAGACTCCACCTTCACACAGAGCAAAATATTCCCTTAATAAAACTTTTGACATTTTCTAAATCCTCTTAAAGTAGTCAACAACCATTTTTGCAGCGTCTTACGCCTCTTAGCATCCATCTTCTAAACATGTCTACCTTCCTTTATATCGAGCTTTATGCCCGAATCTCCGAACATCATATTTAATATATATGATGTTCCCGAACTTACACAGCCGCAAATCAAAAAGTTTACAATCGTAAGTTCAAATATAAATAGTTCTGTCCAAGTATTAACGCCGCATAAAAATACACCTACCCAGAAGCCAACGCACATTGGGCATGTCCAAAAGTATCCTCTTGGTCTAATCCTGTGGAATATTCTTCCGTAACAAAGTAGTTGCGTCATGCCGTATGACGCCAGTATAAAATAGAGCAGCGACACTACTTCCTCTCTTTGTTTTCTAACATGTAGCTCATCCAGTAAGCATTATATGTATAACCCGGCTTAATAGAACCTTTCTGTGATGCTTGTGGCACTTCACCAAGCTCCGTAGAGTCTTCTTGTGTAGGATCTGTGAAGTAGTTGTCCAGCATTTCTTCGTAATCATCAATATAATTATAGTAAGGACGCTCTTCTTTTAAAAACTTGTAAATGCCATAAATGGCATAGTCTACAGAATTGATATTTTCGTCTATTGGTTTAGGTATAGTACCTTCAATCGAGCCGTATACACTACCACCCCTAATCGATTCATACTCAATTACGCCCTTTCTCTTTAAAAATTCAAAAAGTCGCGTTTGTGCATCATAAACCATTTCGGAAAAATCATTCTTAGCGAAAGTAGCCACTTTGTTAGTTTTAGGAAATACAACAATATCCATTTCTTCGTGGTCGAAAATCATAATGTTTCCATCTAGTGATTTTCTAGCTTGCATCTCTAAAGTGACGACTTTTTCTTTTTCACCCTCTACAATTTTAAGAGATATAGCCATTATTCAAGCTCCTTAACAAGATTTTGAATCCTAAGAACGTCGTGAACGAGTTCATTATCAACTGGGCGATCAGAAGTTGTCTTTAAGATTTCTAGTACCTGTTTTGTCTTTAATGTCATATCCTTATCAGATTGAATTTCTGAATATTCTAAAGATTCGTTTACTTTCTGAAATAATCTGGGTATTTCTTCGCTCAAAAAAGTCTTCAATTCCAAGCCATTGTCCGAAAGAGATGTAATATACCTGTTTAATAGACTTTTTTGCTCTTCCAAAAGGGAATCAGAGTATTTTTCATTAAACTTTTTAACAAAAGTCTTGTATGTGAGGTTATCAATTGGCTTCATAAGCTCTTTTTCAGACTTAGCTTCGCAAGTCATACTTTCAATCATTTGTTTTTCGAGCAAGACTCTGCTTTTTGTCTTTGTTTTGGGATGAAAAATTTGAAAAACTGTCGCCAGAGATTTATAATTCGGAACAAAAGTATTAAAAGCATCCGGATTAATGTGCTTATTGATTATATTCACTAAATCTGTCTGTTCGGTAAACAATTCTCTATGGTTAATGGCCAATTTTTGAGTTCTAGCTTGAAAAATTATTTTTTCCGCTGTATAATGGTCTACTTCTCTGGTTTCTAGTACTGCTTTATACAAATCTAGATCTTTTGCCAAAAGAGTATTTCCTTTGAAGTTTTCTTTGACAATTTTGATAATGGATGATTTTTTCTTGTTGTCACCCTCCACCATTGCTTTCGTAAGTTCTCTAATGATTACTTCATATAGAAAAGCCGTGTTACGCTTTTTGTTGTGTTTCATTTTCATTTGTATGAATCTCCGCTTTTTCCAAGTCTGTTATTAATTTTTTAACTTTAGCATTCGCTTCGAACAGAATTTGTTCTTCCTTATTATAAGTAGTCTGCTTTAGTTCATAAATACTTCCTCTAGAAAATGTCTTTAAATTGTCCATCCCTGATGGGATTCCAGTTTGGGTCGATGGGGGTATTACAGCCGCTAGTGCGTTCTTTTTAGAGCCTGCAGATTCGCGAGCATCGCCGCCTCTTAATTTTTTAGACACGTACTTTTTTCCTTTTGCCCTGGGAGATTGAGAGTTTTTGGTTGTTTTTCTGCCCCTATCATCTCTCTTAGCAGGCGCGGCCAATAAAGGTTCATCATCGGCCGGTGCGTCATCTTCTACATCAACATCTACGTCCACGTCCTCGTCGTCGCCTCCAATATCAAGATCTGCCCCAAGATCATCGCTGTCATCAGGCGCTTCAATATCTAGTCCCGAATCTGCATCTCCACCGAAATTAGAAGCGGCTTGTTCTCCAGCTGCTTCGGCGGCAGCGTTCAATTCTGATTCATATTTTCTATCTGAATACATTTCGCGTTGGTTTCGGACAAACTCTTCTTCTGATAAATTAAAAATGTTTTGGGCTATCCACCTTCTTGAGAAGAAATTTTCTGTAGCACCTCCTGCTATATCAAACTTAGTTTTCCAGTGTTCTAACTCTTGCAATTCGGCGATTTTAGATGGATTATTTAATCTCAATCTAAAGCTAACCAGATCATCGCCTTTGAAACCTAAAGTATAAAGATGGACAATACCAATTTTTTCAAGTTCCGATATTACTGCTCTCTGTAGCCTTTGGATTGTTCTGGCAAACCTAACGTCTTTTTGTGCTAAAGAGGTTTTATCTTCTGTTGCGTCATCGCCGCTTGACAAATAAGGAGCTGGAATTTTTAGGGCGGCGAACATCTTGTCTCTTAAATATTTTACATCGTCGATGTCACCAGTAAACTGTCCGCCCGCAAGAGTTTCTATTTTTGAAGATTCTCCGCCTCGGATGGGTATAAAATAATCTTCCTCAACAGAAAGAGGATTGTATCTCAAGTCCACGCGGCCTGTATTGGCATCTACCACCTGATTTCTTTTCATAGAAGTAATTGTTTTTTGAACAAACTGCTCAACGTCATTGGGAGCAATATTTCCTACATCGATGTAAAAAACTCTTCTTTCAGAAGATCGCACGATTCTATAAGCCATCATTGCATCTTCCATGAGAACTAGCTGTCTCCAGATTCTGCGGCCTGGGTCCAAAACAGAAGTTCCATATGGAGAGTACTTATCATTACCCAAGATTCTAAAGTGTGCCACTTGCCAGTTTTCAAAAGTCATGCCAGCAGAGTTCCACTGGTATTGTATATAATTTGGGTTTGTAGGGTCTTCACCCTCCATTCTTTCGACTTCACGGAGAGGAATAGGAATAACTGACTTAACACCGAATCTATCATCAATGTCCATATAAAGAATGAAGTCTCCGAACTTGCACATGGAGCGACACCAACCAAATAAGTTATGATCAATATTTAAAACATTTTCGTACAAAGACTGCAAAACTGATTTAATTTCTGCGTTGGGGCAATCAATATGCATCATTGGTGAAAGAGCGGAGTGTGTTGTCATTTCATCAGCATATATATCGAGAGCAGACGCGATTTCTGGCATATATTCCATTTGCTCATAGTCAATATACCTTTCAGTCCTATTCTGTTGTGCCATAATTTTTGAATTCATGACGTCAAAAGGTGAATATTCCGCTTTCTTGAATTGTTGCCCACTTGCAGATCTGAAGTCTGTAGCATATTTATCTAGAGCAGTTCGACGAATCTTTCGATTCATCTGCGTTCTCCAGTTTACTATTGGTCCAGAGAATAATCTGGTTAATCTTCTATATAATTCAGATTGTGGGTTATTGGGGTTTTTTTTATTATCAGCCATTTTCTATCCTTTAATGAGCCATGAATATTTTTCATAATCTTGCTTTGCTTTAAACATTTTATCGTCTAGGGCTTCTTTCCTGTTGTATCCCTGCATGCCGGGGATGGTTGTATTAACTTTTGTATCGACTTTTATAATTGAATTTAAACATGCCTTTTTGTAGTCTGCCTCTCTTTGATTCACGGTGAGTGCTGTGTCTCGGACCCAGCATGCGATTGCTAACGCCATTGTTAGGTCATCATTGTATCCTCTCATCGCTTGAGGTTTGCCATTGTGCCAAATGAAAGTTCGCAATTCATTCGAAAAGCGAACCGATTGTACCTTAATTAGTTTGTTTCTAATGAATTCTTCCAATTTTGCTACTATTAGTGGCCTAGTCTTGGAAGATGTGGTAAATCCGGGAACTGCTGAACTGTTATTTTCTGCCTGATATCCATCTACATACTCGTGAGATCCTTTGATAGAGTAATATAAATTAGGGTATTGTAAATCAATAAGTTTTTCTAGTACCGATATTCCAATCCCGACGTTTTCTACTACCAAAAGAGAATTACCAAACTCTTTTCCTGTCTGCATTAAAATATTTGCATACATATCTAAATTAGGTTTTCCCTGGTATTCAGCAACCACTTGCATAGTCTCTAATTTTATAACATGAAATACTGAATAATCTGCGCCATCTCCTCGTGCTACGTCTGCAACCAATAAATAAGTACAATCCGCTTGATATTGTTCCCATATCCACAAATTTCTGTCAAAACCAGTACGATATTTTGGTTCACAAACTGTGCTTTCTATCCAGGCAATATCATCAGGGTGAATAACTGACTCGCCTGATGTGTTAAAATTGCATTCAAGCTCTTGGGCTATTTCGCGGCGAGACATATTGCGAGTTTCTTTATCGAACCACTCCTGATCTCTGTCGGGATGTACATCCCAAGGTAAGTTAATCGGATGAAAATCGTTGGTTCCTTCAGCTGCCTCTGAATAAGTTTTATGAAACCAATTACCCACTCCATTTGGTGTACTCAAGGCGATAACCCTACCACCTGTGGATATAGTAGGATACAGGCCGGCCCACAGGTCATCTAAATTTTCTACGTGGGCTGCCTCGTCGATTACCAAAAGCGAAAGAGCCTCTGAGCGGCCGGCGTCTCCGGAGGTTGAGGCTGCTTGAATTTGAGATCCATTAGAAAGCTCAAAAGAAGATCTGTTGTCAATAGAAATTTCTGAAATAACAATCCACTCTGGAAGATTTTTCATAATAGCTTTGACTTTTTTTACTAAGTTCGAGGCGGTTTTGAATTTTGTTGCCATGACAAGAATATTTTTGTCACGATGAAACAACATTAGCCACACAACATAGGCGGCTGCAATGGTTGAAATACCTAATTGACGAGCCTTTAAAATAACATTAAAACGATAATCATTAAAATCGTGTAATAAATCCGCTTGATACGGATATGTTTTAAACGGTATCAGGCCCTCGATGGGATGAGATATTCTGGCGTAGTTATCAATAAAATAAACAGGGTCTTTGCCACATTTTAATATTTCAGCTACTATCTCTTTTTTGGATAGTGTATAAGACATACCACCCTCTATTCAAAGGATCCTTCTTTTAAAAATTTTTGATATTTCACATCAATCGGATCAGTAATACTCTCTCCCAGTGTTTCGACACCTTGCATGCCATTAATCTTAAAAAGTCTATGAGCCATAACAAAAGTTCTGACTCTAGAGGTGTTTTGGACCAGACAATGGCACTCGCCTTGGGGAGTTAAAGAAAGAGTACTTCCGGTTATAAGCCTAAACTCCTTCTTTAGGAAGTCTGCTATGGAGTGCAATTTACGGTCACACTCTTCTTCAAATCCATTTGCATAGACATCTTTAAGTCTAACATTGGCTTCATAGTTAATTTGAAGCATGTCTCCAATAATTTTTACTCCAAAACCATCCGAGACTCGACTGTCCATAATTGGACAACCCTCTTCTCGACTCAGACCGATTTCTTTGGCATCGCCTGTGACAAATCTTTTATCATGCGAGCCATCATAAGCATTTGCTGCAGCTTGGTTAATTCCTTGAATTATTTCTAATGTTGTAGCCATGTTTTTTATTTCCTTTAATTATTCGCCGTATGCCATATCATCTCTTTTCTTTCGAGACCAAAATTTGTATCCACTTGGTGTACCTTCTTGATTTGGGCCTGCCCAGTACACTTCTCTATCGCCGATTAAACCAATGAATGTATTTGGTGGCAACAAATTGAATAGATCCATGGCATCCTCCACTCCCATCACATCAAAAAGATCTTCTAGTGTCATATTCATATCTTTTGCCATTTCTACTGCATTGAATTCTCTATAGGGATTGCCTTTTACTTGCCTTTTTCTACCATAGATACCAAAGTCACCGCCCATATCAGAACCGGTACCTGCTTTATCGGGGATACCACCAATACCAGGCTTTGTGGTTGCGACACCATCAACATAAGTAACGTCGTCCTCTTCTTCCCTATCTGGCCTATCATCTGTTCTGGCTTCTGTGATTACTTTAGTGATTTCTTCTTTAATAATTTTTACTAATCTTGATTTAGTGATTTTCATTTTTATCTCCCGGTCGCCATCCGGTTTCCCACCGGGCCTCTCGGCCTTCGACCCATTGTATGTAGCATTTAAAGCAACAATCAAATTTTGCCATGTATACATCATCCCTTAATTCAAAAGAATAAGATTGACAAACAGGGCAATTTCTATTGTTATCTTTATTAAATAGTTTTTTAGAAATTAAAAAACCATCCATTTCGATTTTTTCGTTTTTTTCTTCTTGCTTTTTTTCTTTTTCATACAAATCTCTAATCTGTTGTTGATACTCTTTTTCTTTTTCGTCATCCCAATCAGCTTTC
>MDTG01377652.1_pt1 | contig 23500 bp, 1 predicted proteins | sample 811421 | NCBI WGS metagenome assembly MDTG01 (sample SAMN05326645, study PRJNA326480) | marine metagenome | isolation source: seawater | place: Pacific Ocean: South East | collected 2011
GGTATTGTCTACGTTTTTATATAATGTAATAGTATTATCAATCGCGTTATGGTTTCCTATGGAAATTAATTTACAATCAATCAGAGATATGTCTAGCGTGAACCTATCTTTTACTGTTATGGTTGCTTCGATGAAATTTTCTAGCCCTTTTTCCTTAATAAATTTGTTTATTTCTGTTTCGATTCCGCTAAAATATTCTCTTGTGTCACTATAATCTGAATTTGAAACGGTGATGTTGTGGCTTACATCACTGTTATATTTATATATGGTTGATGATATGTCCTTATTCATGTAGGAAGGATCATTTGTAAACGTTTCATTTGATGAAACGTTTGTGTAAATGTTTCTATTATCAAAAAGATTATTATTGGATATTTCGTGCATTACTATTTGATAATTATCTTGAGGTTTGATTTCTACATAATAGTGTGTCATGCTTTCGATATTAATATTAGCACTTGAATCATATTGTATACCATTATTATTATCATTTGCTATAGTACCGCTTAAATCCTTTTTAAGATCGTCATTAAAATTTGAAATACGACTATTAACATTGAATGTATAATTATATGAATAATCTATCCAATTGTTTGTTTTGTATGATAATTGTGTAATATTAAACGAGTAATCAGTATGGTAAACATTATTAGAATCCATGGCTAATTCTAAATGATTATTACCATTGCCTGTATTATAACTTATATCATGAATTGTATAATTATCAGTTTTTACCATGGAAATATCACACATATAACCATCTAGTGAACTTATTCTACCACTATTTTTATCTGAGATTGTATATATATTTTTACCATTGAATGTATTCAGTCTTATACGTATGGTATCGTCATTTACAATTGTTATATCAGAAATATCATTATTAATATATCCTGTTAGAGGAATACTAAAGTTGAAATGGGGTAGCGCATTCGTCAATCTACTAAAAAAATATTGTTTTTTATCAGTCTCGTTAGATGTATCAAACATCATACGAATATTTTCATTTGTTTCAAAATCAATTATGGTATACGTATCCGTTGTACCATAATCATGAAGTTTCAAACTCGATAGTTCATATAATTTATTAAATTTATCAATATTATTACTAATATCAAAGTATGTTATATTGTTGTCATTATTATATATTTCATTTTTTTCGATTATGTAATTCTTATGTACATTTATGGATGAACTATCTTGAATATTCCATTTTTGCGAATATTTTTTTTCTTCTATAAATTGGAATAGAATTTCGTAATCGTATTTATCCTTTCGGGTTTTAATATAAAAAATATCCTCATCGTTGTATCTTGATACGAAATCTTCGATAGTATGTTTTATAACATTGGAATTAAAATTATCATCCTTTTTTACATAATATACATTATTATTGATTGTAAATATATTATTCATTTCGTTCTTAGTGTTAATATGATCGTAAATTTTTGTTTCAATTTTATCAGCTGTCTTATTATTTGTGTCGTATATATATTCGGCATTTGGATCTGTAAAAGAAATATTGTCATTATAATTTACAGACAAATCTTTAATGACAAGTGGGACTGTATTAAATATTGGATTATCAAATGTATATTTGTTTTTACTAAAATCATAATCATCTTTGCGAATATAATAAATAGCTTCAGTATTATTACTTGTATTTTTTATCAAAATTTTATTTTTTATATCACCTAACAATAAATCATTAGTATAATTCGGTATTATATGGTTATCTTTATCACCGTCTTTTATAGTTATCGTTTTATTATCCTCATTATTATTATATCGAATATTTATTTTCAAATTATTGTCCAACAAAAGTATCATTTTTTCATATTGTATTTGTTTCAATGTATCATCATCATCGTTGTTTTGAATAATAAATTCATCATCGATTGTATACTTGTTTTTAAAATAAGATTTTATAAATTCAGTATACGTGTTTGTTTGTTTTATTTCTATATGATCATTTGAATCTATGTCAAAAATATCAGAATTATACGATATATCGAGGTCTGGTGTATTATCAATTGAATCTTGTATTGTATTATTACATAAATCTTTAAACTTATTATCTGGTAATATTATGTATTTTTTTAACCAGTTTTCATGATTAATTTTATTATTCCAGTCGCGAATTGTAGTTTCGAAAAAATTTGTGTGGATTTTTATTGTATCTTTTCGATCACCAGAAATTCCAATATAATCTTTGTTACCCCAAGCAAATAATTGTTTTTTTGAATCAATACCATAACCTAAATATTCATTTGTAATTACTTTTGCAAATGATATATCCGTTATTGTAACAGGTACATTGTCGTTTAACGCAAATTCAAATGGTGTCAATGAAGTTGGTAAATCAATTTCTGAACGATAATCGAATGTATTTATAGTACCTACACCTAACTGACGGTTTAAATTATCACCCCAACTATAAGCTATATTTTTATGATTTATAAATACAGCATTCGTATTACCGAAAGAAAAGGATACATTTTCGTGATCAAAAAAAAACGATTTCAGTAATGGATATTCGGTTGTCATTGGTACATATTCACCCGTATAATCGTACCCAAAATTATACACGTAATTTAAATTATTTGTATTATCTCTCATAAATATTACACCCATATCACTATTTATACCTGAAAAAATGTGTTCAGGTGATATATTATTTCCATCTAATATTATGAAATTATCAATGTTCAAATCTGCATATTTTGTTCTGGGTTCCCACCAATTTAAATCAGGGTCTTTTATACTTTCTTCAAAATTCTCTATTATATTATTGGAATTATCCTCGAAAAACGTGTTATAGTTATTGTTATTGATATATTCTAGCAAATCAGCACCCGTTATGTATTTATATCGGTCGGGTTTCTTAAAATTTGATGTATTGGTATCCTGATTTGGATCATAACGAATCAACCGTATTGTATTAAGATCGAATAAATCAGGATAATCATTATACAATTTTAATAATTCATCACTTTGTATAAAATTTAAACTATTATCGTATGAAAATGGTTCTTGTAAACTATATGTATTATTATTATTATTGCGTACAATTGTAATTTTTGTTTCAATATCAATAAAATTACCATCTAATAATTTTTCCGTGTATATATTGTGGTACGGTATGTTTGATACATTATATGAAATATCATGTAATCCATTATTCAAATCAATACCATTTAATGAATTCTTGCTTATATCGAGTTTTCTATATTGTTTAATATCAGTATCTAAACCATTATCTTTAAAATTAAATGATACATCAAGTAAAATATTTTTCGACGCATCGGATAAATTCTTAATATCATTAAAAGATATATCTATGCCATTATATTGAATATCCGTGTCTGTGTTTGAGTTTGACGACGAGTTAAAGAACTCTTGAAACACTTCTATAAATATATCAATTTTATCAGTGTTTGATATTGTAGAATCAATGTTATATATGTATGCTGTCTTGCTTAAATCATATTTGATATATTCTTTAATATTAAATCCACTTTCATCGGAACCCATATTTGCGATATTCCATATGGCAAATCCGTTTAAGCTCAAATCATTTATATATTTTTTGAATTGATCTTTGTATATATTTTCTTTTGTGGTATTATTTTCTATGTTTTCTATATTCCAACGATTTTTATCATTGGCACTCAAATCAACTATGTATTGTTTAAACCCATTTATGTCATTGGTGTATGGGTGAGTATCATATATTTCTTGTTTTAACTTAAAAGAATCTTTTGAAATGTCCCATGTGCTACCGACAGGACCTTGTATGATAAGTCTTTCGTTCATGGTTAATAGTATTCTGTTTTCGTCTATGTCATTATCGTCGCCGTCTTCTGTATATTCTTTTCTATAAATTAGATCTTTGACTTGTGGTGGGTTTTTTATTTCTTTATTGTGTAATGATTCTTCCAATATAGGATATGAATTACCAATTCCGCTCCATTGAACATTTGCTGTACTAGCCTTTAATATTTTTGTACGAACGTCACTTTCTTCTATGTAACAATTGTAATTTTGAAATATATTTAAATCAAATTTTGGATTATTCTGTGATTCATTTATGTCTAATATAATCTCAAACTTATCATGATTAATATTATATATTGATAATGCGTTGTTATCTTTTGGTATATACACACATGAAATAATATACTTATTCATTTTTTTTTTCTCGATTATGCCGTCTATTTTACAATCATAATATATATTAAAAAAACTTCTCCAATCGTTTGGAGAATTAGCATCATTAACATCATAATCAGTATTAATGCTTGTATCTATAGGCATGTTGAAATAAAATTCAATTTTATCAACTGGGTTTTTATATTTTACATTGTTATATTCATTTACTTTATTAAATTTAACATCAAAAATATACATGCTAACATCATCTGTGTTATTTATTTTTTCTTGTGTTTCCAATATATTGAATTTGGTTAAATTAAATTCGTAATTAACGTTGTTAATTGTTGTCTGTGGTTTATTTATTGGTTCGTTGTCTTTGTATTGTACTATTACAGATGCGTTTTTAGTCAAATTTAAATTAGAAGATAAATCAATCGTCAATATCTTATCATCATCACTATAATTAATACTATTGGGTGTTATTTTCGTGAATAATTTTTCTTTTGTAACGTTTTGTTGTAAATCTTCGTATTCATATTCTTGTTGATAAAAAATATTAACATTTGTTTCGTTTGTTATATTTTCTGGTATTAATTTAACAAAATAGGTTTGGTTTATCTGACCATGTGTATTGGCACCACATGTATATATATTTCCATTAACATCCAATATTGTACTATGATATTTACCACATGTTATTTTCTTTATACGTGTTCCATTTAAAAAATCCAATGGAACACTTGTAAATATTTCATACAAATCATTGGGTTGTAGATGTAATTGTCTACCATCTTGTCCAAAATAGTTATTGTATAATATATTATCAGAAATATCCGTCATTGTATAACTTGTATTGTTTTCTAAAACAGAATGCGAGACACGTCTATGCCAAGCTAATAAACATTGTTGATTTTCTTCACCTTCATTATTTGATATGATATCACATAATATCAATATATGATTTACACCATTTGCTATTTGTTTACATACTATTGTGTTATCCGATTGTGATATCTCAAGATAATAATAAAAATGATAATCGTTTATAACATTTCCTAATAATTTATCTCCATATTCTATTGATTTTTTTGTAACATTTATATTTATATCATTCGCTGATGGGTCTTCTTTTATAACGATGTCACCCAAACAATATAATGTGTTGCTGTTGGTATCGTCAGCATATAATAGTATATTATTGTCTAAAATTATTTGGTCAGACTCCATATTGTAATAACATATTAAAATAATTTTATTTTTGTATTTTAATTTACTAAATGTAATTTATATATTTTATAGTAATACGTATGTAAAATATATAATTAATACAATTTCTTATTGATTATGTATTTATATTTTATTTATTTTTATTTATTTTTATCTATTTTAATATGATATATTATATATATTAATAAATTAATAATAGCTATATGTATTGCTACTAGATGTATTGCTACTAGATGTATTGCTACTAGATGTATTGCTACTATATGTATTGCTATATGTATTGCTATTATTAGATGTATTGTTATTATTAGATGTATTGCTATTAGTTGTTGTATTGCTATTAGTTGTTGTATTGCTATTAGTTGTTGTATTGCTACTAGATGTATTTACCATTGAAGTATTTGTAACAGTTGGTGTATAATAGCTAGTATCCAATGTTATTTGTTCTTCTGTATTTATTTCATAGTCATCTTCTATTGTATTTATAGTTTCAACAACTACATCATCATATTTTATATTTTCTTTCTCTCTACTATCTGTTGTTTTCACGTTCATATCGGTTTTATTAATTATTTTTATATTTTCATTAATATAATCTATCATGTTGTTCGTACTTTCAACATATTTTATATTATTTATAGCATCATACATTTTCAAGAAAGCATTATTATCAAAGGATGTCTCACTATATATTACATTATTGTTTGTTATAACATCTGTGTTATTTATTATGTCACGTGTTATATTATTCTTATTAATAAAATATATTATATAACTGTTAATATTTGTTTCTAGAGTAAGTGTAAATATATGTTTATCATTTTCATAATCTGTATTATGTATCACCATTTTAAAAACACGGTTGCCACTATAAATTATATCAAAATATGAATTATTAATTATGGTTGTATTGGTATCCAACGTGGATATGAATATATTTTCTACCTTTATTATTTCGCTAGATACTTGTAACATGTATTCATTTATCATATTGTTATCATCGGTATTCTTAGTATTGTAATAATAAGAAATATAATGTATATATTTATCGTTATCATGTTTGTATAATTTATTATTTATGTGTATATTACCAGATTGTATATCTATGGTATTAATTGATATTAAACTATTTGATAAACCTTGATAATATTTATATTTTATAGATGTGTTTTTTCGGATCCTTGTTAATCTTGATTTTATAATTTTTTTTTTATTTAAAAAAATATTATCTCTACTGAAATTTATATCATTTTGTAAATCAATGACTTTATTGTTATTTTGATAAGAATCAAAAACATTTTTTAAAAATGCTGTCTTTTTCGAATCATGTAGATATAAAATATTGTATAACGATAAATTATTTGAATTAAATGTAAAATCATTATGAAGAGTATATACCAATTTATATGATGATTTTGTCTCTGTGTTGTGTAATATTTTTATATCACCATATTCGTTATTATATACGTTCATATCATTATCTGATTCCAATATTACAAAATCATTGTTTATGTTTTTATTTATTTTATATTTTTCAAAAAAATCCAAAGATGTTGTATTTTTTTTTATAATTATATATTTTTTATTTTTGTTTATATATGATATTTTAGATATTTCTTTTATTCTTTTTACACCTAAATATTTAATTTTGATATTTTTTTGTTTTTTGAACTTTGTACGAGAATAATTTATTTCAAAATTATTAAAATTAGTATCTTCGCTATTGATTTCTATATATGGAAAATATTTATTTTCTTCAAAAATATATTGTTGTGTTGTACCCACTTTAATTATTTTACAAACAACACTGCTAATATCGTTGGATAATTCGATGTAATTATTTATTATATTCTGTAAATTATATTCAGAAAACATATAATTATCAAATACAACACGCATAACCAAATTATCGAATTTATTTATAAACAATATATTATTCATAAACACATCATTGTCCTTTGAATAATTATATATGATATCATCTGTTATCACAATAGTATTTGAATCGTTTGCTTTTATCATTTTTGTATCTCTATCGTTTTTTACATGTTTTAATTCTTTGTTTTCTGCTATTATATTATTTCCTTTGTCATTTTTTTTAATTTTCAAAGATTTACCAGTGTTTGTAACACATATTAGTTCATTTTCTGTTATATTTATATTATTTTTCAAAATAGAAACTGGTTTATTTTTTATGCCAAAAAAAATATTAAAATGATCAAATAATCTTAATTGGTTGGTATTATTTGTATGTAATATAATCTTACCATCTTTGTATATATTTCCATCATTTGTAGTACTGGAATTTTTATACCATGATTTATCTAAATTGATACCGTCTCCTTTTTGAATTTTTTTTATATATTTTTTTCCCGTAGGAAAATTCTCAAGTGGATTGACTATTTCTATATAACACATAGCGTCATTTATTATATCATCCATATCTACAATTAATCCATTTAATGCCGATGATATATCAAAAAAATGATTATTATTCTCTGTTACTATATAATTATCACCATCATTAGTTGACAGAAATTTAATTTTAAATCCTATCCAACTTCTATTATTTATATATGGTAGAGTATTAAAAATATCATCGTCTTGTTCATTATTATTAATATTGTTATTAAAAAAGTCATAATAATATGCCGAATTTTTATTGTTGTAGAAATATTCTTTCATATTTTTGTAGTTTTTCATTTTTTCATATAAGAAATCGGGTATATCGTTTTCTTTAAAAACACCATTATAATACACTGGTGTCCATATTTTTTTCACGTAATCTTTATTAGTATATATATTTGTTATATCAATATACGATAGATCATAGTCGTTGTTTTCTATTTCGTCATATAAAAAATTGTTTTTTGTGTGTAGTTTGATTGTAATATTATTGATATTTTGATTTTCAAATAATTCTTCAATTAATTCTTCTATTTTTGTAATACCAACGTTAATATGTGTATTTGAATCACCACCATAGTTTATATCAAATGTATATTTATAATAAAATAGGTATAAAAATTGTATAAATATGTATTTCTTTTGATTATTATTAATAAATGAATTGTAATGTGGGTGATCTCGTACATGTTGATAATCGGCTACTTCAAGATCGAATTTTATGTAACCTTTACTTTTTAATACATTAAAATCTATTTGATCCGTGTTTTTATTCGTAATTTCATATTCGTTATTATCAAAATATACAAATGAAAATGATAAATCATAATTTATATTAATTTCATTTAATTTATTTTTCATAAAATTATCAAAGGTATTCCATGTAATATTTGAAATATCTTGTATTTTATCTTTATAATCGTGTATATCGTCTATTATATATTTAATACCCTCTGAGTTTAATTCTAATATACGAATATTATTATCGTTTAATATATTGTCCAAATTATCAGCATTTACATCATTGAATTTTTCGAATTTTAATATATGATTAGAATTATAACCAGATTTTGTAACATTGTCTAGCAAGGAATATGCTTGGTGATCTATATAAAATTTATATTTTGTTATAACGTCGGTATCATCTATGTCGGTTGATGTATTGATATTTTTTTCAAGGAATGTCGAATCATTGGAAATATTATAAACTCCATTTTCATTTATTTCATTGAAATAAAGCGATACAGATGAATCATTATTTTCATTTTCCGGTATATTTGTTGATATATTGATTTTTTGTATATCATATTTATTGTTAGAAGTATCAAAATATGTAAATTTCATTTTTGTATTTATGTTTCTATATGATGTATTATATGGTTTAACTGAAAAATTCCCAATGCGTGGTACACCAAAATAATACTTGATGTTGTCGTTATTTATGCGTATTCCATAATCCGTATCTACAATGGGTGGTGTTCTTAAATTATCAACCATGACATTATCCGATTGACTCGTTTTGATATCATATACATCTCTTTCATAATCTATTATTTTATTAGAAAGTGTGAAATGGTATGGTTTGATATCTGAATAATAGTAATTAACATCGTCTAAATATTCCTTTAACGAAAAAGTTTGAGTTATCTCAAGATTGTTTGTATTCTCAATAATAATATTTGTATCCGATATATTATACTGTGGAAGAATGTAACGACCTATTAATTTATATCCCATTTTTAAATTATCGGTAAAATTGAAATTGATTGTATTCATAATGTATATATTATATATCTTTATAAATTTGTATGTTATAAAGATATAAACTATTGATTTTTGTGTCTAGAATATATTAGTTATTATTTGTATAACTTTTAAAATATTTATTTGTATTTTCTTGTTGAAAAAACATATCGATTATCAAATTATTATTAAATGATAATTTATAATTATCATTATATGAATACAATGGATGATCTAAAGTTGTAAGCGATTGGATATAATAATTATATGTATTATTCCCGAAATTTTTGGCGAATCCACCATATCCCATAATGATTTCTATGCGATCTTTTGTATTATCGATATATAAATCATCATATGTAGAAACATTATAAAAATTAGGCAAGAAATGAATTTTGGTTGACTTTGAAACAAAACCATAATCAAACGATACCAATGGTTTATTTATTTCAGTATAAATTCCCATACCTTTTTTATTCGTCGGATGAGATATCTCAAAGAAAATATTTCTTTCTTCTTTTGGTTTGTATATTGCTCTATCTATATTATCATTATTTATATAATAACCAACAGCATGGTTGGATATATCAAACGCCTCTTCAACACCTATTACAGTAGTTTCTATCGTTTTAAATGGAGGGAAAAATTCTGTATCTTCGTCAATCTTTATGTATTCATAATTCAAGCTAGCATTATTATTGTATTTAATTTTCTCATATAATATATTTGATATATCTATTTTATAATCATTGATACCATCAAGAAAATATCGATCACCGTTGTTATAATCCGATATTCTTATAGGTATGTTAATATTTCTATCTGAATCAAATTTAATATTATTACCCACACCATACAATTCATTTCTATATGTAAACATGTAGTAATCCTGTGAAATAAAAATTTTGGATATATCACTAAGATATTCATGATAATCCAGTCTTATATTATATATACTTTCATCTGTAACATTATTACCAGACCCCAATTCACCGTCGCTATTTCTCCCCCACGCAAAATATGAATGTCCATCATTAATAGCAAATGAACTGTATTCTAAACAAGCTATGTCATATACATTGTGAAATAATTCATTTTTTATAATACCTGGTGTATTATCGAAATTTTGTATCGTTTTACGTCCTAATTGATTGAATATGTTATATCCCCATGAATATATATTTCTTTTAAAATCAATTGCTAAAGCATGATAAGAACCTGTAGAAATCTTTAAAAATTTATGTTTTGATTTTATTTTTTGTATCAACCCACTATTTTCATACTCTTCTTTTGATTTCAAAAATTTAGTACTGTACGTTTTTTCGATATTCAATTTTTTATTTCTAGATAATATATTATTGTCTTTTATTTCATTGTATTCACTACCTAATCCTAATTGTCCGTATGTATTATCACCCCATGACCATATATTATTTGAACTGTCTAATGCCAATGTGAAATTTCTACCTGTTTCGATGGAAATATATTTTACATTCGATACATCATCATAAAAATTGGGGTTTTGAATTATATTGTGTCTTTGAATTTTGATAGTTGGGGTATATACACTATTTGATATGTCTAGTCTAGTAGATGTATTTGTAAACATTTCATCATTGTATGATATATCTTCTTTTTTTGTATAAAAAATTTCTGTGTGATTTGAATAAATGTATGGTGCGTCCGTTGTATAGTCCAGATTTAATATACCACCCATGTTTGGATGATGTTTACAATAATACCATAGTGTTGTTGGTGTATTTTTATCTATTTTTATTGTAATAATGTTATTGTCTAATACATAATTCGTAAAATCGTAATCATGATTTACAACATTATCTATTCTACCATCTTCTATTGTAGATATATTGAATGGATGATGCTCTAAGTCATTTGATGAAATATCGAATTGTATGACATCATTTATTTTGAAATATATAGTTGGATTTTCGCACCCGTTTAGAAAATATTTATTACCATCACTCAATTGGTGAACACTTACATTAAAGAAGAAAGGTTCTGTGTACTTCAAATCCGTTATAACATAATAATTACTGTGTGTATCAAAACCATCAATGTAAATTATATCTGAATTAATATTATTGAATTTATTTTTTATAATTACTTTATAATTAGAGGAATCAATCATTTCAAAACAAATAATATCTTCATAAGTTATTTCAATATAAACATTTGAATTAGTGTCATTTATATCTGAAAATGTATTAATCAATGTATTATAGTATCGATTTCCTATATTATTTAATAGGTAAGAATAATTTACATCATTCAATATACCAAGTTGATTGGTTGTATTATCACCCCATGTAACTATGTTATCGTTTAGATCTATTGCCACACCAAACTCGTCACCTGCTCTAATTGTTTTTGCTTTGAAATCATCCACACCATTATAATAATATAATTTAACCTTGCGTATCGTATTATCATAAAAAGTTGTCTCTTTTGATTTGTATCCTAGTTCACCATGTATATTACTGCCAAAACTATAATATACATTGGTAGTATTTTCACTTAATATGAAGGACGAGTTTCTACTACATACAATATTACTTATATCGATATCTTCTTCAAAATTAAAAAACAATTCATTGTTATCATTTATAAGTTTATCTTCGAATTTATTATTGTCAGACTTTCCCAATTGATTGAACGAATTACTTCCGGTTGTGTATATACTGTTGTTGATGTCTTTGAATATCATATGATTTTCACCTATCGATATGTCGGTTATATGAACATTTGATAAATCAGACAATAATTGAAACGTAGTATTATTGTTATTGTTTAAAAAATCATTTTTATCAATGTTTTTATAATATACTTGAGAATTCTCATACAGAACAATTTCAATTGACTTGGATGTATATATATTTTTAATATTACCAATGTCATCCTTTAAGTCTAATTGATTATATGAAAAATCTATGCCTGTATAAAAATATCTATATACAATATTATTTTTCATTAATAGGATATATTCACGTTCTTCATCTTCAACAATTAAATTTGGAATGTCTAGATTAAAGTATGTATGGCCAAATACACATTTATCCTTGTCGAAACTTGTATCTATCACAATGGTTCTTGATATTGTATTGGAATCCATAATTATTTTACCATATATAATTATATTATTATCATTCCTTGTAACCAAACCAAAAGAATAAGGTCCTACGAATATATTTGATATATCTGGGATATTGTTCAATGCGGATGGTGTATGATTGAATGTATACTCTGTTGTAATTCGACCCAACTGTCTGTATGTATTATTTCCCCAAGTATAAATATTAGAAAAACCCTTATTATGAGCAATCGCAAAATCAACACCGCAATAAATTTTATCTATTTTTATATTATTAAAATAATTATATGTATCTATCAAAAAAGATGTTTCTGAATGTGAATTATTTTTTTTCCATAATAATAAATTCCCTTTGTTGCTTCCCCAACTATAAATACCATTCACATAACCATCGATAACATTAGTGTCAGAAACGCTAACAATCGCAAAAATTGTATTTGAATATTGAGAAGTATATATATTTCGAATAAACGTCCCTTCGTCTTTGATATAATTCTTTAACTTTGAAGGGGGAAAAGGAAACATATTATTATCTAATTGGGTTGATAATTTACCCAATTGACCTTTATCATTTTTATATCCCATGGTCCATACACAGTTGCTACTGTCCAATGCTATGTAAAAATTTTTCCCAGCAACAATGTCTAGGAAAGTAGTATTGGATAGATCATTATACAAATTACATGTAGGAATGCCATTTATATCATTGTATGTATATAAATGTCCTGTATTACTTAATACCATAGTTTTGTATTTATTACCATCAACGCCGATAGTATTATTCAAACATATTTTTTGTATTAAATTATTTATTGAAATATCTGATATAAATGTGTTTTCAATGGTTGGGAGAAAATCAGCGGTTACATTATCATCATCTGTGTTTACAAGACGATTTATATAGTATAAATCATATGGTTTTCTAAATAAGTTGTTATATTTAATATCGCCACACGAATATATGTATGAATGATTTTCATTATGGGTGAAAAGATATAAATTTTTGGAATTATACGATGCGTTAATTTTGTAAATAAAACTACGTTGATTAGGTTTTATTCTTCTTATAACTTTGTTATCCATTTTGTTTCTCAATAACTGTTTATAATCATTATTACCCCACGTATAATAAATATTTAAAGCGTTTCTTGCTATTGTAAAATCTTTTCCGCAATGAGCATTTGTAAAAACACTGTTCAATTGTGTTAATGGTATATAAGATATCGATAAGTTATCACATGATATATTGAAGGACATGTCTTCTAACAAACCACCTATTTGTTGTTGGGATATATCAACTATTATAAAAATATTGTTAAAATAATATGAATCATTAGTATAATCATTGTTTTGACTTGTATTTTGAGTTATTTCAACCATATCATACCCTTCGAGTTGAGTAAATAGTTTAATATTATCATTTGAAATTTGGGTCACATTGTTATCTTCGTCTTCGTCTTCGTCATAATATAAAGTAATATTATCATAGTTTATGTTTAATAAATATCCTTTTTCTTTTATATGAAATATTGGTTTTATTTTATTCTTTGAATGTTTGTTTTTTATTTCAAGATTATTGTCATTTTTTAAATATTTATGGTTTGAATCTATTGATTTACGCGATTTTAAGTATTTATCACTTTTATCAAATTTATTTAATTCAAAAATATGATTGTTTTTTCTATGTATCGAGTATGAAATATCGGTGGAATATTGTTCAAAATGAACAATATATTTGTATATATATTCATCGGGGTTATCTTTATTGATACAATTCCATATATCAACCGTATGAGATTTACCATTTAAATTTGAAATATTGGTTATTATATCAAAATAACTAGAAAAAGGTTTTGTATTTTTTTTTAATTTATTTTTGTAATAACATTGATTGTCATCATTTTTCCCCCAAGCAAAATAATTTTTTTCTCCAAACGATGAAGCAAAAGCTGTATATTTTAATCCAAATACATATGATGCTCTTATATGTCTATCATAAAAAGCAACCTTTTCGGGAATTATATTTATATCAGAAGTATCTTTGATAAAATGAAATTTACCAACTTCTCCGTATTCTGTTCCATTACCCCATGTATATACATAATTGTCACATATTTTCATAAAATAATTATATCCCGACGCAATATCAGTTACAACATTATTCTTTTCATTTGTTATTTCGTGTATTTGGTATGTTGCGTTGGATATATCGCGTCCTAATTTACCATCTATATCATCGCCCCATGAATACAATTGTCCAAATCCATCCAAACCAATTATTGTATTTTGACTAATTGCTATTTTTTCAAAATAATTATATTTTAAATGACGTGCTATAATATTTGTATTTCCGGTACCAAGTTCATTATGTTTATTACTACCCCAACTATAATAATTGTGAGAATTATCAATTAAATATGAACTATGATATCCACCATATACATTGGATATGTCTATACCAACAATACTAATATCATGTATTCGCATGGGTATAGATAATATATTTTTTTTATTTTTTTGTGGCGGTTTATCCTCTTTCATTTTATCATCATCCTCTTTCATTTTATAATCATCCTCTTTCATTTTATCATCATCCTCTTTCATTTTATCATCATCCTCTTTCATTTTACCCTCATTCATTTTATTCAGTCTAGATTGTCGTGTTTCAAATGATTTATTATCTTTCATTTTACGTTTTTTTAATCTATCAATATAATAATTTTCATCATAATATGTCTTTTCATTTTCTAGTAGATAATTATTGTCATTTTCAACTTCATACATACGTTTTTCATAGTATGTTTTATGTTTGGGATGAAGTTTCTTGCGCATATGTTTCGAGTCATGGTTAGAAAAAAAGGCACTATGTATATCGGAGCACTGAAATGATTCGTTTAACCCCCACGCATATAGATTATTATTACCATCTATGGCTAATGTATGGTGTAAACCCGTTTTTATAGTTACAACATTACTGATATCAATAACATCAATAGGTAAAGCACATTGTAAATCCAAATATCTAGAATGAAATAAATCATAATTTAATCCTAATTGACCGTTTGTTTTGTCTCCCCATGAAAGGAGTTGTTTTTGTGTATCCAATGCTATTGTAAAATTATCCCCACAAGAAAAATCATCAATATTGGACAAGTCAATAATTAAATTATTAAATGCGGTATAGTTATTATCTGAGGATTTCTGAATTGTATTCACCATATTTAATACATTATCATATCGTTCTTTGGTTTCTCTGCCCAATTGATTATGTGTATTTATACCAACTGACCATAAGTGGCCTGTATAATCTTTTGCTATAGTAAAATCATTGCTTGCTATAACTTTTACAAAGGAAATATCATTTATATTAATGTTTTCCGTATTATATATGGTAATATTTGATATATCGCGATGATACAAATCATATTGAAAATCAAATGACATAGCATTATCCCCTATCATATACAATTTGTTATTATATAGATAACAAATACCATTATTATATATTGTTATATTTGTATCAAAATTATCATAAAGCGAATTAACAATATTACTGTTTTCATTACTATCATTATTATTAAAAATAATTTCACCGTATTGTATATTATATATGAAGTCAAAATTAGTGTTTGTATTATCTTTGAAATGATTTTTACCATATATCATAATTCCACGACTATTATCGTCTTTGTCAGTTTTACATAATATATAATCTTTGCCTGATTTTACAGATTTGATTGTGATGCCACTAAATGAAACATCATGTATTATTTCATATGAATCATGATTTACAATATTGTTTTTGCGACTATTTAAATTACCAGATATAAATAAATTACCCAAATTATCAAGATACCCGGTATATTTATCACCAGCGATTACTTGTTTGTATATTGTATTATCAAGAAATATTGTATAGTTGTTAATAATAGTATAATTATCACCATTTAATATTATATAATTAATGTATGATTTGTATTTATTAAAAATATACAATCCATTATCATTCAGTGAAATAGCATCGGCTGTTTGGGTCGGATGTCTCAAGGTATTATCTGATACATCGTATATATGTACGTGTTTATTACTATCTATGAATGCTATTTTTTGTTTATGTACATCATAATGTTCGACATTTGATACATCGTTCAAAATAATGGGAGTATAATCGTAATCTTTTATATAATATATATTTTTTTTATTCGTTAACATAAATACATAACTAAGATTAGATAATTTAAAGTCAACAAAGTATTCATTCATTGAATCAATAATATTTTCATTTATAATATGATGTTTTTTATTAATTAAAAGACAATCATCAATATTGTAAATATATAACTCATTATTGGATGTCAAAATATCAAAGGTATGTGTACCGTCTATATTCGTAGTCCTCTGTATATTTTTAATATATTGTGTATTTACAGACGTTGGTAATATAATTTCGCGTTTATTTTTCGCTACATAAATGTAATCTTCTTTGGAATTATTATCAGGATTATTCGATAAATCCCCATACGAGTTTCCTTGTATATTAAAAAATGTCTTTCTTATAGTTGTATTGTTTTCGTCATCATCATTGTTTGTAGTTATGTCAATGGGTATATAATTCACCGTATTAATGGAAATGTCATTTTTGTATATAAATAATTCAATGATATTTGGAAGTCTCCAACCCAAATTATGTACATAATTTACAATATCATCAAAATCAATCATTTGATAACTCAAATCTATTTTATGTAATAAAATATCCGTATCTAAATTAGGTATAATATATTGATTATCAGCATATTTTTTAACATTATAAATAGAAGAAATATCGTTAATAATATTATTGGAATATCGAGAGAAATCAAATACAACATATGATATATCAAGAAACGAATAGGGTCTTTTATATTCGAATTCATCTTGTATATTTTCTGTAGTTTGTATTATTAATTCATTTGATATTGTATCAATACTAGTAGAATTATTATTTGAGTATCTATTAAAAGAAAGATCATCTATTTTGAAAAAATATTCAACACTATTATTTTCATTTAATGATGTTTTAAAATCAGATTTATCGATAAAATTTAATTCATTATTAAGTATTGTTCCATCCATGTTTTTAATATATTCATAGGTACACATGGTGTTTAAATCAAATGTGTCATTTTGATACATCAATGTTTCTGTAACAATATTTATTGAGTTTGGTTGATTTATTACACTATCACCTATTATCGTATTATTAATTGTATAATTTATCTCATAATTTGAATCAAAATGTTCTGTAAATAAAATGTAAATTGGTATAGTGTTATCAATATTTATAGCGATACTATCTAAAAATGATATATGACTATTTAATTCAAAAAATAAATCCAATCTATTTTCTCTGTGAAATAGAATGAAATTATATTCTTTTATATTTTCTATCTGGAACGATTTGATTTTGTTACTTTCCATAATAGAATGAATTATGTTATCTGATAAGTCCATATTATACCCATATGATATATTGTGTTTATCTGTAGATATTCCAAAACTGATATCATGGATATCATTGCTTATATTTTTTATTTTTATATTGTGTAAATCATTCAATAACAAAAATGTAGAAAATCTAGATAAATTATTATCAATAGTTGTCTTTCTATTTTTAGTATATTCTACGTTATTAATCTGAAAAAATATATAATTGTATTTTCGTAATATAAATTCATTACTGAAATATTCCATAAATTGTCCTTTATGTGATGAGTTAAAAATTGATGTATTGGAATTATTGATTTCCCAATAATATATGTATTTATCTTTATAATTATAAAGATATGAATAATCGGGGTTTGAAAAATTGAAATAGTAATTATTATTTATATTGTTGGTTTGTGGTAAGTCAATTGATATGTCAAACAATACATTATTACGCAATGATTTTTTATTTATATGATATTTGGAGTGAAATCTTTTAAAACTTTCAAATTTATACAAACGATTACTTTGTATTCCTGAATTAATCATGATATCATTATTTGTTTTGTATGTATAAAACAAACCATTTAAGTTGTATAAAATGACACTGTTTGAATGAAACAAATTTTCCCATATAATATTTGACTGTATTACTGTATCTATTTTTTTCAACCGTAAATTATATTTTACATTTTTGAACTTATAATAATATAAATTATTTGAAGAAGTATTATCATTAATTGTATTTATAAAAACTATCATGTCTGAATACAGTGATATATCCCGAATGATAAATTCAGAATCTAGTTCACTATAAAAATCAAAGAATTCAAATATATCATTGACGGATACAAAGTTGTTTAACAATTTGTAACCTTTGCGATTGTCAATTATTTTACCACTCATAAATATATCATTTTCAGTATAAATAATAGATGAAAAAAGACCACATCTTATATTGATATCATTATTTGATAAATTAATATTTACTTTTTTATAATAAATAACATTATAATTATTATTAATATCCAATATTTTACCACCTATAAATATTCCTTCAGAGCAATGAATAATAGATTGATTCCACCCTAGTTCAACTGTATATACATTTTCAAAATCCATTTTATGGGGAGTAACATAATAGTTTTGGTACGTATTCGCTATATTTTTGTATTTATTAGATCCCCAACCATATATATTATTATCATTCGTTTTTGCTATTACATATCTTACATGAGTAGAATAAAGAATATTTGGTAGAATATTCGTATATACTTTATTAAATGTTACATTTTCGACTTCTATTTTGGTGATATATTCGATTATTTCACTTGAAACACCCCTTACATTTGAATCGTGACTACCACCTAATGTATAAACCGCACCATCCGAACAACAAGCAACTATATAATTGTAACCAGTTGCTACTGATATACAATTGGATATATCTTCTATACAATTAAATGTTTCAAAGTTTATTATTTGGGTGATATCATCACCCCATTTTATAGATGTATTTGTCCCATGTACCCACAATTTACCATATATATCCATTGCTAATACATAATTATAACCAAAATGAACTTCGGATATATCTGATAAATTATATTTATCATACACATCTAACACAGAGTTTTCAATGAAGTTATTATTGGTCTTTCTTTTTTTTGTCTCTTCTATTATATTATAGTAATTTGCTCCCCATAAAAACATTTTATTATCTGCTTTATTTATGTACGCAAAATTATCATATCCTGAAAATAATTTAATATCCAATGTTGTAAAATTATTAAAATATGATGTTTTTGACAAGTTATATTCACCGATTGTATTAGTTGTCGCAGCAAATGATCTATAAAATTTAATCCATATATCATCATCTAAATCTCTATATAAAAAATTATTGTCATCTAATCTTTTGATATCGGAAACATTATTTATTTTATACTGAATATGATATATGAAAGAATATATGATATAATCATCATCATATAAAAATACATATAAATCATTTAATAGAATCATTTTTTTATAATTATTATTGTATAATTCGGTAACAATATTAATATTATTAACATTATCATCATCAACAGTATCCAATGTAACAACATTATCTCTATTACGATTTATAATAGTATTAATATGTTGTTGAACAAAAATATTATCATGGGTAAATTTTTTTTTATCACTTATGTCTTCTATAGGATTGCTATTATATAATAACGATAATTCACCATTGTCAATTAATGTGAAAAAATCACCACAATATATATTATATATATTGGTATTAACGATTGGTATAAATATCCAATCCGTATAAACATCTTGAAAGCTATTTATAATCTGGTTGTTTTTATTAATACCCATTCCGAATAGATAATTTGTGTTATCATAGTATACATACAATATTATATGTGATTTACCCGCGTATATATCATATATGTTATTATAAAAAACATTCTCTATATTATCGTCTAGAATAATATCTTCATGTGGGTGATATATTTTGTTATCAAGGTTTATATAATATATTTTGTTATCTGTATTACTAATCAAAAAGGCATCGTAATTGATTAGATTTGAATTATATTCTCTTTCATTGTCGTTTAATGTATAATGCTTAAATTTATTTATTTTAATGTCAAAATTATCATAATCAATTGACATATCAAAGTATAATTCTTGAATATATTTGTATGTTACATTATTAAAAATTCCATAAACATATAATTTGTAACTCGTGGTAATAAGTATAAAAAAAGTATCACCTGAATATATTTGCATAAAGTTTTCGAAGTAAACAGAATTTGTATTATTGACGTAAGTATCATATTCGGGATCATCTTTATCCAATATATTTATTATATTTGAAGGATGATTTAAAAAATGAAGTACATTTCCTGAAAATTTCATATTTGTGTAAATGGAATCATTATATAGCAATGATATATTATGGTTTGACGTTGATATATGTTTTATATCATTGGGTTTTTCGATCGTATTATCATTTATCGATATTACTATATTATTAAATCTATTGTTGGTGCTATTTATATAAACTTCGTTATCATATGTACGAAATGAATTTGATCCTTTGATATAAAAATTTTTATCATTATTTTTGATATATTCAATTGTTTCTATATCTGACAAATCCTTATAATTTGATTCATTTATCATTGTTTCAGCACCATAATAATCTATTTCTATATCTACTTTTTGAATATATTTTTCAAATGAAACATTTAAAATTATTTTTTGTTGTATATCATCTTCTATCCAAGGTAAAATTTCATTTGTATTTTCTAATCTATGCGATAACTCAATAGATTTTAATACAGATGTATAAAATTCCGTATAGAAATAATCACGACTATTATAAAACTTTTTATCTTCATTGCTGTCCATGAAATATTCCGATAATCCTTGTCTCCAATGTAGGTCATATACTTTCTTTTCGTTGTCAGTAGTGGATACATAAATACCTTTATTAACTCTTAATATTTGCCATTGGGCATTTTTATTATTTGATAGATCCCCGAAGTATGTAGATATTCCTGACATTTGTATATTTGTATCATTTGCTGTAAGTTCCAAGTATGGTAAGTTGGAATTTGTACTGTTCGTAAACCACAGATGTTCCGATATATTAGTATCTTCATCATTCGCATTATTTGAAAATATTTCAAGGGGTCCGGCAACCATTTGGAATAATTCATTGTTTATAAAGAAATTGTCACTTAGAAAATCATATTTATAACTTTCTATATCTGTATTATATATATTTAATGAAGGGTCTTGTGAAGATACCTTAATATCCAATATACTATTATCAATATCAAGGTGTATATATGTGTGTTTTATATACATTGTATTCAATAAACAATGTGTTAACATATGCCCGATAGTATTTGTATCATCTGAAGAATCTTTTATCGTATTCAATTTCAATAAACCATTGTCATTAATATTACCATATATATATTTTATATCATTGTATTTGGAGTTGTTGCTGGAATATATATTATTTAATATGTTACTTTTGTGTATAAATGTTTCTTTATTGGATTTATCAAATCTATACTTTGAGTCAAGATAAAATGAATTGTTAAAATCATTTGAGATGGGAATTTCAAAAACATAATCTTTATTTTTGGGTATTTTGTTAATATTTATATTTTGTGTCGATGTGAAGAAAGGTTTCCACAATACTTTTTTCATTTTTATTATTTTTTTACCGATATCAGTGTATTTACACACGTTACCCCATTTTATTAATTGGTAATTTAAAGTATTAGTTTCTGTTTGAAAAATATCAACAAAATCTTCTTCCCGGTTGTCAATTCCATTGAACCGTTCATCTTTCTTTATTTGCGCGATAGCTGTATCGTATCCTATGGATAATAAAGTAACATTTTGTACGATAATATTATTTCTATTTTTTATTTTTAATATTTTTTGCCCCATACCTTCATCTTCATAACTATCCCATACCATCGGTGTATATGTCTTACTAGGATTTTTAATATAAGTCAATAATATATCATCGTTTGTGTTGATAACTTTATTTCTCCAATTTGTAATTTCTCTAACATTATCATTAATCAATATGTTAGGGTTTGTATCGGAATTAATTATATTGGTCATATTTTTCCATATGTTAACATCATTTTCTTTATATATATCTATGTTTTCTGTTTCGTCGTTGTATATGTCCCATCTGTTCTTTGAAATAGGATAAAAATTATTGAAATTATTTCTTGGTTGAACCGGAAAATATGTTACAAACCCAGGTTCAATTGTATATTCTCTACCCAACACATTTGATTTTTTCACATGATTAGTTGTTATATTATCATTTGTATACCAATTATAACACCCCCAAGTGTAGACTCTTCCTTTAAAATCAATTGCGGCCGAATATCCTCCCGCGGCTATCGAAATTATATTTTTATCATCGAACCAAGGAAGCTCTATTGGGTTGTGTATAATACCAGTAATATCATCACCATTCCATGAAATACAGCGACCGTCATTGTTTCCCCAACCATACAGTTTATTATATTCTTCATTTATACACAGTATTAATACGTGTTGTTTTCCGGTAGCAATAACATTAACATTTATTTTGTTATTTAATGGGTATGGTATTGACACATAATAAAAACTATTATTGTTAATGTCTGTTTTTACTCCCAAACATCCATCCTTGTTATTCCCCATTGAATAAATATAATAACTAAAATTATTCAAAGACGCTTGATTCATATCATTAAATATGATATAATCACTACCAACGTTTATATAATCTATTGACTGTATATTATTGTAATTCGTATAGGAACTCAATAATCGATTGGTATCATATGAAAATACAATATTATTAAGACCAAA
>MDTG01009067.1_pt1 | contig 23495 bp, 21 predicted proteins | sample 811421 | NCBI WGS metagenome assembly MDTG01 (sample SAMN05326645, study PRJNA326480) | marine metagenome | isolation source: seawater | place: Pacific Ocean: South East | collected 2011
AAGCTTTGATAAATTCTTGAAAACTCACCAAAATGAAATATACTGTTAATTAATTTCCTTCTTGAATTTAACTTTTTTTTAATATCTTTTGTATGAGCATTTAAGTAAATTACTCTTTTATTATTAATATGATTTTTTTTAGAACCTGTAGAATAATTATCATAACTGATTATTTTGTATGTAGTTTTTTTCAATAGTAAATTAATTAAATTTGAACCAACAAAACCTGCTCCTCCAGTAATAACTAAATATTTATTTTTCATAAATTTCTAATCGAATTATATATGAATTTATTTTTTATATTTTTTTCAATATTTAAGCAATATTTACATATACTTATAATTTTGAAATTAATTATTAAGTCATCAGTCTTCTTTAAACATTTTTTAAAAAGTTTGATTTTATTTAATAACATGTAAATTAATGTTTTTTGCTCAGCTTATAAAAAAAATTATAAGCAAGAGCTAAAAATATAGAGGAAAAAAAAATTAAAAATCTTAAATACAATTTAATTAATATACCAAGTTCAAAATCATACTTAAGTTCTTGAACGAGAAATCCAATTCCAATTTCAGCAACAAATATATTTTGGGGTATTATATTTATGGCATCTATTAATTGGGTACCAACAAATATTATATAGGAATCCTTTAAAATTATATCTGTTTGAAGTGAATTGATTAAAATAATAATAACTAGCAATTCTACTAAGTGAATACATATAAATATTTTTAAAAATTTTTTGATAAATTGTTTATTTAAACTACTGATTATAAATAAATTTAGTAATTTTTTTAATCGCAAAAAAATTAAATAATCAGTTAGATTATACTTTTCTATTACTTTATTAAAGATTTTTCCAAAAAAATATGGAGATAAAATTAAAACAAGTGATAAGGCAAAAAATAATAAAAAAATTTTAATATTTAAAAAAGAAATTTTATAAAAAAATAAAAGTGTTTCTATACCAAGTATAAAAAAAAATGATGAAAGGTAGAGCCATTTAATCATTATATACATGCCAACAAACTTATCATAATTTAAATTAAATTTTTTTAATTGCTTGGCTCTATAAAAAATTCCAAAAAAGGGTATGGAGTTTAAAAATTGACTATTAAAATATATCAAATACCATTTCTTGTAGGGTATTTTAATTTCACAAATATCTTTTAACGCTGTGAGTGTGAGAACAGAGTACAAAATTATTAAAATTATTGATAATAAAATAATAAATAAAGAATTTTTATAGTCTGCATTGAGAATAATATTAAAAATCTTCTCATTCTCATTAAAAAAACTATATATAAAAAAGAGACAAACAAAAATAATCGTGAATTTAAATAAGTTGCTATTAAAAATTTTATTTTTTTTCATTATATTAATTATGTCTTAAGTTGTTTTTTAATCGCTAAATAAGTTTTACTAGAACTTAAATTCCAGTTGTAATTTTTTGATAATCTAAATAATTTAATCGTATTTTTTTTTCTCAAGTTAATATTATTCATATAAATTAAAATTTTTTTTGATATGTCTAAATAATTGTAAGGATCAAAATACAAGGTGTTCTTTTTTAAGATTTCTTTAAAAACTGGATAGTTACTACATATAATTGGTAATGATGTTGCAATTGTCTCTAAAATAATTATTCCGAATGATTCACAAGTTGAAGGATAAACATGAAGATCGTAATTACTTAAGATTTTTTTAATATTCTTATGATTTTCTATTTCTTTAACTTTAATAAGATTATTATGTTTAGAATTAATTTCTTTTATTAAAGAAAATAATTTTGATCTTTCAAAACTTTTATTTTTTACTCCTACCAAGTCTAAAGATAAATTATATCCCTTACTCTTTAAATATCCACATGCTTTTACAAGATTAATATGATTTTTATATTTTTCATATTTAGATAAGTATAAAATTTTAAATCTTCTCTGATTATATCTTTTATCAAATTTACTAAATTTAAATCTTTTATTATAAAAATTTTTTTCAACCCCATGATTAATTATTAAATATTTATCAGTTAAGTTTTTTAAAATATTTTTTGTATATCGTGATAAATAAATTGATAAATCAGCTTTTTTTATAGAATGTTTGTGTAGTACTTTCAAAATTTTATTTTTGATAAATGTAGAAGTATTTTCACGAATTATGGAAATATTTGAAAAAGGCAATAAATTTTGAATTAATATTATCGTGGGTATTTTTGGTTTAAATATAAAATATCCTCCCAAAATGAAAATTGCATCTGATTTTAATCTCTTTGCTGTTAAATTTAATATAAAAATTTTCCAGAAAATTCTAAATAAGAGGTTGTTATTTAAAAACAGGTTTGTCTTGAATAAAATTTTAGAGTTTTTAATACTTAACTTTTTTATTACTTTACTTGAACTTATTACAATGATTTTATCAATTTTTTTTTTAGAGAAATGTTCTAATATTTTTTTTAAATGAACAAAACCTCCACTTTCAGGAATTAAATTAGAAGCATCTATTAAAAGTCTCATATTTTTGATTTTTTCGGTAACATTTCAAAAAATAAATAAAGTATTAAGAAGATTTTAAAACTAGCAATAAAGTCAAGAGTAATGCCACTAATTAATAAAAATAATAAAATAGAAAAATTAATTTTGTAAACAAAAAACATTAAAATTAATAATCCTAAAATTCCATTACCAAATAAAATTCTAAATATAAAAGACTCATAATATACACCTGAATACCCAACGCCAAACATGAAAGTAAAAATATTTTGTTGCATTTCATTGTAATATATTTGCCAATTATGCAATCTATGTATCCATGATGAATATTGCATAGTGTCTGCTGTAAAAATAGGTACTTTATCATTCATAAATAAATCATAAAGCGAGATTAATAAAAATTCTGCATCTAAATTTTTATAGTTACTTATCAAAAACAGAAATAATAGGAATAAAATAAATAATATTATTACTTTAAAAATACTTAAATTATAAAAATAAAATTTATAATAAGTGTAAAAAATAGAAATTATGAAAGCAAATTGGACACTTTTAGTTCCAGATAGATAAAGTATTATGGCAGTTAAAAAAAAATAACGATCAAATTTCTTTTTTTGATTTTCAAAAATAATTAAATAACATATTGAAATTACAAAACTAAGTTCCCATGTCCCTGAAAATAAACCAACTGCTTTCCAGCCGTAAATCTCAGGGCTAGTATAACCTGTTGAGCTAAAATAACCTATTAACTCAAATCTTTGAGCTATGATAATCAATAAATTTAAAATTATTACAAACTTCAAAATTTTAATGATTTTTTTTTTATTAAAATAAAATGAGGAAAAAAAAATTAATAATGTTAGATATTCAAATATTCTAAAGATTGTAAATACTTCTCCAGATACACCGTTATAAAAGCCTATCAAATAAGAAAAGAATATAAATATAGTAAATAGAAAAAATTTATTTTGGCCGCTATTTTCAAAAAAATAAAATTTTTTAGAATTAAGTAAAATAATAATAAGAATTAAAAAAGTTGCAAAATCCTCAATTCTTATCCCTTGTTTATACCCAGGTAATGAAATTATAGAAATTTTTGGAAATAAAAGTAAAAAAAAGAACAAAAAATATACTACTTTTAAGCTTTGATGATATTTTTTATCAGAGATCATTTGAATTAATCAAAATATAGACTAAAAGAATTTATTTAAAATATAATAATACTACCTATGAAAAATAAATTAAATATTTTAAGTTTCGTCGAAATTTTCACAAAACATCTTTTGATTTTAATTATATTTACAGCATTAATCTTTATTCCAACATTTTTTATAGTTGGTGCTAAGGCTAAATTAAATTGGAATATTAAATTTAATGTTCATCAAAATGATAACTTGGTATTACCTTACATATCTTCAGTTTTGGAATATAATAAAAAAAAATTTTTAAAAAATAGATTAGATATTGAAAACTATCCATTTATTAACAAGTCTTATTTTGATATACTTAAAGAAATCTCAAAACACTCAACATATGTAGTTGCACAAAATTTAAGAAATAACGATATTCAATTTTCAGTTGCTAAAAATAAATTAAATAATGACCAATTTGGAAGTTTTGTTTCTATAAATGTTACTTTTCCAGCTGAATTAGGTACCGAAACTGAAATAAAAAAATATTTAAAAAAAATGGAAAAGCAAACTTCAGTCTTGCTAACTTATCTACTTAAAATGGAGTATGAAGTTGATTTAAAAAGTTCTTCAGATGAAAACTTGCTAAATTTTAGAATAAAAAGTATGACATTTATTGACAATAAAAATTTGTTAATTTTAAAATCTTTTTTAGTTTGTTTGGCAATTTCATATTCGATAATATTTATTTTTGTTAATAGAAAAAAAATTCGATTTATTTAATTATTTAGTTTTTTTAAATATAGATTAAAAAATATGTACGCTGTCAATTGAATCAACACTACAGCAAAAAATAAATCTGACAACTTGAAAGCTAAATAAGGAAAAAGTGTTAAGAAAAATATAAAAAATGCTGATTTGGTTTTATTAAATTTTTTTAAGAACAGATGATGTATGTGATTATTATCTGCCAAAAATGGACTTTGATTTTTAATTAATCTTGAAACAAACAATCTCAACATGTCAAGTCCTGGTATCAACATTAAGATCAAAATTTCTTCAGTACTGATTTTACTCAAACTTAAATTACCTTTTATAAAAAATATCGCAAATAAAAATGATAAAAAATAAGCGCCCCCATTACCTAAAAAAATTTTATTTTTAAAGTTAAAAAATAAAAAAAATATCAAAGCAATTACAATAGAAATAAAAAAAATTACTTCTATATTTTTCATTATAAACAATAAAGATAAAAATAATAAGTATAGTCCACTTTGTAAATTAATTCCATCATACATGTTAAATAAATTCATAAATGTAAAAATACAAAAAACAGTAAACAAAAAAGTAAAATTATTTAAAGCAAAAACTTTATCTAAAGTTTCAAATCTTATAAAATAAATATTTGAATCATTATCATTAGAAATAAATATTAATATTACCACAATAAAAAAAATACTTTTTTTTGCAGATTCAATATTTACTTTATCGTCCAGTATTCCAAAAAAAAATATTAATGATGCGCAAAAAATAATTGAAATTATCTGATTATTATAATCAAATAGATCAGACTCTATATCGAAAAATAAAACCATTAATCCATAAAATAAAAAAATAGGAAAAAAAAGAAAACCACCTATCGAAGGTGTGCTCTCAGAGTGGATTTTCCTTTTTTCATTTGGCTCATCAAAAATATTTAAATTCTTTGCTATTCTTGGAAAAAAAATAAAAAATAAAAAAATAATTAATAATGAAAAAACAAAATAAACTATCTCAATTTGATTTAAACTTTCTGTCATCTATAAAACCTATTAATGATATAGAGAATATATTCATAATTGAAAGCCAATTATTGAGAAAATTTCCATATGGAAAAAAAGGGAAGAAATTTAATAAAATTAAAAACTGTAGCAATATTAAAGATTTATGATTTATTTTTCCAACTAAAGTTAAATTTGAAAGTATTTTTTTTATTAATATATAATAAAAATAAAAGAGAAAAACCGCACCTATTAATCCCAATTCTGCCAAAAATTGAATTACTATATTATGTGGATGGGTGGAGCATGCCCATTCACTAGCATTATCTGGATTTAAATTTTTTAATATTTTAGGACTAGAACCTAAAATTTGATAATTACTATATTTAGGATCAGCACATTCCAACCTATACATTTTTGGACCAACTCCAAAAATAGGATTAAATTTGAACATGTTAAGGGCCGAATTATAATGTTGCATATGCATTTGAGAGAATGCCATAAATTTTTTTTCAAATACAAAATTTGAAATTGTTGTATCAATAATTCTTTTTCTTAAATTTTCGTTAAAATAAAAAATTACTAACAATATAGATCCAAAGATAACCATAGATATAATCCTCAGTTTATTGCTATTTAAAAGAACGTATATTAGAAAAATAAAAAATATGATGAAAAGACCTAAGGCAGTTCTTTCTCCACTAAGTATTATTATTAAAGATATTAAAACTAATACTATCGTTAAATATAAAATTTTTTTTGGATAATAGAAAATTATTAAAGGAATACATAATATTAAAACCCTAAAAGAAAAACTACCCATTACCAATTCATCACCAAAAAAACTACTTATTCTAAAGTCGTGATATATTGGAATACCTACTGTATTTACTCTAAAAAAGTATTGATAAGAACTGTCAAAAAAAAGTACTAACAATAAAATACAAAGGGAATATAAAAAAAATTTTAAAGATATTATATTATTTTGTAAAAAATAATTTATTGCCAAAGCAAAAATACCGAAACGAATATAAAAAAGAGCTGATTTAATTGAAATCCATTCAAAAGTAAATAAAGACCGTAAAAGTATATAAAAATAGAAAATAATAAAAATTTGAAAATATTTATTTTTAAATAATTTGAAATTTTTTTCTTTGTAGGAAATAAATAAAAAAATCAATGATATCAAAACTAATGCAAAATCTGACAAAAATGGACCTGAAACTATTAAAAATGGAAAAATATAAATTATGAAAGCTGAAATTTCTTTTAAATTTCTTACCATTGCCTTTATATTTTTTTATTAATTTTATAATTTAAATATGAAGTAATGTTTTTAATTATTTTTTCTGAAAAATTTTTTACATTATAATCCTCTACAATTCTATGATTGGGGTATTTTGCTAATATTTTAATTGCAATATCAATTTTATCTATATCCAATCCACACATGATTGTCGTTGCCTCTTCCATGCCTTCTGGCCTTTCATGGCTTTCTCTGAGCATGATTGCTTTGGTTTTTAATATAGATGTTTCTTCAGTTAAAGTGCCGCTGTCAGAAAACACAATTGAACAATTTTCTTGTAATTTTATATAATTTGAAAAATTAAAAGGTTTTAAGAAAATAATATTTTGTTTTTTTTTCTTTTTTAATTTATCTTTAATTCTATCTTTTGTTCTAGAATGAGTACTTATAATAATTTTTTTTTTATATTTTTCATTTAACCAATCTAATAAGTTGAAAAATCTACTTATATTATTTTTATTATCTACATTTTCTTCTCTATGAAATGAAAAAAGAAAAAAATTATTTCTTTTCAAATTTAATTCTTTAAGGATATTGCTATTAAAAATTTTTTTTTTATTTTCATGAATTACTTCCATCATTGGACTGCCAACATTAATTATCCTATCGGCATTAATACCCTCAGAAACTAAGTAATTTTTAGCTAATTTAGTATAAGTAAAATTTATATCTGCACAATGATCAATTAATTTTCTATTGAGCTCCTCTGGAACTCTAAAATCAAAAGATCTATTTCCTGCCTCAAGGTGAAATACAGGAATATTTCTTTTTTTTGCAGCTATTGCAGCTAAACCAGAATTAGTATCTCCAAGTATTACAACAGCATCTGGCTTTTGAGAAATTAAAATTTTATCAACTTTTAAAAAAATTTCAGAGATTGTTTTGTTGGGATTACCTTTCGCACAATTTAAAAAAAGATCTGGTTTTCTTATAGCTAAATCTTTAAAAAAAATTTCATTTAATTCATAATCATAATTTTGGCCAGTATGAACTAAAATTTGATTAAAATATTTATCTGCTTTTTTTATAAAGCTAGATAATTTTATTATTTCTGGCCTTGTTCCAACTATAGTACAAATCTTATACATGATTTAAATAATTAAAAGATTTTAAGTTTTTAATTTTTTTAATAATTTGATTTACATTTAGTTTTTGAGTATTATGAGATGTATAAGAGTCTTGTAGGGTTACTCTTCTTCCCTTAGCAAAATATTTACTGTAATCTAAATCTCTATTATCTGGCAAGATTTTGTAATATTTTTTATTAGATTTTGCATTCATCAACTCTTCTTGCGAAACTAAAGTTTCAAACAGTTTTTCTCCATGTCTTGTTCCGATATAATTAATTTTAGCTTTTGTATTAGATATTTTAATAATTGCTTTAGCCAAATTTTCAATTGTGCATGATGGTGACTTATAAACAAAAATCTCTCCATTTTTTCCATTTTTAAATGCCTCCAAAACTAATTCCACTGAGTCCTCTAAACTCATTAAAAATCTAGTCATATTTGGGCTAGTGATTGTTAATTGTTTGTATTTTTTAATTTGTTCGAAAAATAATGGAATTACTGATCCTCTAGATGCCATAACGTTTCCATATCTTGTAGCGCAAATAACAGTATTTTTATTTATTAAATTTCTAGAACGAGCAATTACTAATTTTTCCATCAAAGCTTTTGACAAACCCATTGCGTTAATAGGATAAACTGCTTTATCTGTACTTAAAAAAATTGCTTTTTTTACATTATGATCTATTGCAGAGGAAATAACGTTGTTTGCGCCAATGATATTTGTATTAATTGCTTCTAGAGGATAAAACTCGCATGAAGGTACTTGTTTTAATGCTGCTGCATGAAACAAATAATCAACATCTTTCATAGCAATATCAACACTAAATCTATCTCTTACATCTCCTAGATAAAATTTAATTTTTTTATTTTTATATAATTTGCGCATATCATCTTGTTTTTTTTCATCTCTACTAAAAATTCTAATTTCTTTTAAGTTAAATTTCAAAAATTGATCTAAAACTGCGTTTCCAAATGATCCTGTGCCACCTGTAACTAATAATATTTTGTTTTTAAATATTTTCATATAATTTTCTGTTTAAGTGATAATCTATTTTCATTTCTTTTATCATCTTCTCCCAACTACTAATTTTAATTTTATAATTTTTTTCAAATTTTCTTCCATTTAAAGATCTGTCAATCCTAAACTTACTATTAGGTAAAATTTTAACATTTCTATCATAAATTTGATTTATTAACATTAACAGTTCATATTTACTTATTTTATTACTTGCAACGTTATATATTCCCATTTTTAATTTCACTTTTAAAACTTTTAAAATAACATTAGACAATTCTAAAGTGGTCAAACCAGTAAAGAATGCATTTTTAAATCCAAATATCTTCTTCTGACACAAAAACCATTCTAATAAACCATTTTTTTGGAACAGCTCATGGCCAATTATTGATGTTCTTAAAGTAATACAATTTTTAAAATTAATTTCCCCTAAGGATTTTGAAAAACCATAATCGTCAAAAGAGTTGGGTGGAGTTGTTTCTATATAATTTCCTTTTTTTCCATCATAAACACAATCAGTACTAATATGGATAAATTTAAAAGATAATTTTTTCGACAAAATACTCAAAAAATTTGGAAGTGTTGAGTTAATTAAAAAAATATTTTTTTTTTCATACTTGTTAAATTTTTGTTTAATAATTCCTGCACAATTTATCACGTGGTCAGGACGATAATTATTTATAGCTGTTTCCAATTTACTAAAATTTTGTAAGTCCAAATTGATAAATTTTTTATTTTTAATAAATTTGTTTGAAATATATTTATTTTTTCTACAGACACCCCTAACAGTATAATTTTTTTTATTAAAAAAATTGAACAATTGGTAACCAAGCATACCTGTAGATCCAAGAATTAATATTTTTTTTTTAGACGTCATTTATTACTTGAATAAGTTTTTTATTTATTGTTTTTTGAGAAAAATTATTTGAATAAAATTTTTTAATATTTTTTGATATTTGGATATATTCTTTTTTTTTTAGTTTTATCAATTTTTTAAACATTTTATCATAATTTCTAATATCATTTGGTTTGGAAACAAATCCTAATTTATATTTTGTGATAAAGTTATAAACTTCACCATCACTGAGTGCAAGTATAGGTTTTTCATAAAATAAATAAGTCTGAAACTTTGATGGAATTGTTTTATTTAAATCTTTGCCGGGCTTTAGCATTACAAGTAAAAAATTGTTTTCAAAATATTTTTTTTCAAGATTTTTATTTTTAATAAAACCTCTAATAATAATATTTTTTAATTTATTTTTCTTAATAAAATTCTTGATAAATAAAAATTTTTGTCCTTCTCCACATATCGTCAATTTAATTTTTTGTAATTTTTTAGAATTTAAAAAATTTAATAAATTTTCCCAAGGTTGAGCATTACCGAGATTGCCGGCATACAATATATTTAATTGATTTGAATTTTTTGGTTTAAAAATTTTTTTTTCTGAATAACCTGGGTTATACAAAACACTTACTTTCGTTTTAGTAATTTTTCTAATATCTTTTTTAAAACTGTTTGACTGTGCTAATATTAAATCGTTTAAATCATAAATATTTTTAACAAAATATTTCAAAATTTTTAAAACAAACATATTTTTTATTATTCCTGTATCTTTTAATACGTTGGGCCATAAATCCTGAGCCCAAGTAATCAATTTTGCCTTTTTTATAAATTTAAAAAATATACCAATATATGATTGGAATATTGGTGAGGTTGCATAAACTAAAATTACATCATATTTTTGTTTTCTTAAAATAAAACTACCAATAATTATCGATGAAAAAATAAAACTTAGGTAATTTAAGATGATTCTTACTTTTGATGAAACACCTCGTGATATCATTGGGACTCTAATAATCCTGTGATTAAATATTTTTTCGGAAGTAACTTTAAATGGATTGTAACCTTTAAAGATCTTTCCTTTTGGGTAATTTGGATACCCTGTTAATACATCTATGCTTACATCTGATTTCGATAAATTTTTAATTATTGTATTAATTGGAAATACCTCTGGCCAATAGCCTTGGGAAATAACTAAAATTTTTCTCATCTTATTAAAAACTTTGATCCAACTAAACTATAAATACTTCCATTAAAATTTGACTTAAAGGTAGATACCGCTCTGTTATTTTCATAATCAATGCCACCCAAATCAAATTTAGTATATTTCATCCTTTTTAATAAAATTATCATTTTCCATAATAATAAATCATTTGCACTCTTAGAATGATCCAAATTTAATCCAACAAGATATGTTGCTGTAGCACCGTGTTTTGATACACAAATACTTGACACAAGTTTGTTTTCTTTAAAAGCATTTAAAATAATCAAATCTTTATTTAAAAATAGGTTTTTAATTAAATTTGTATTTGCACCGATGAATTTTTTTTTTTTCATTTCATTTTTATAATTTTTAATGAATATCAAAAAATCCTCTGTATTGCTGATTTTCTTAATCTTAAATTTTTTACTATTAATTTTTTTCTGAATATCTCTTCTTAAATTATCTTTTAATCTGGCTTTTATTAATTTAAATTTAATTGTTAAGTCAATTACAGTTGATTTCCAGCCTTCACCTGAATAGTCATAAATTTTTTTACCAATTTGGAACAAAACATTATTTTCAATAAATTCCAGATTAGGGCTTATAAACATAAATATCTTCTTCTTTGGAAATAAACTTACAAATATACAACTTAAAATTTCTTTGATTTTGTTATCATCAATTTTTTTAAAAAAAATTGGTCCTTGATTTAGTCTCACAAAAACTCCAAGTCCAAAATCTATATAACAAATCTGAAATATTCCAATTTCATTAGAGTTTTCTCTTATTAAATATTTCTTACTTTTAAATATTTTTATATTGTCATAGTAATTGTATAACGAAGTTGTATAAGAAAAATTTGTTTTATTTAAATAATTATTCCATTCATCTTTTGTAAATATTTCTCGAATTAAAAATTTTTTGTTATCAACAATATACTCTATTTTTTTGTATTTTTTTATTAGTTTTACTTGTGCACCGTGCTGGGGATGTAAATTTAAAAAAATTAAACCATTTCTCAGTAAAAGTGTTTCATTATGAAATTTATTATACTCAATTTCTGGTGGGATATCTGGCCAAGTATTAATTGGAATTTGATTATGTCTTAATAAATCATAGATTTTTTTAATGCTATTGTTATTAGATTGTAAAATTAGATAATATGGATAATTATTATTATCAAAACAAAAATTATAATAAAATTTATCTTTAATAATTTTTTTAATTATTAACTTCCATAAATAAAGTGTTTTTCTTCTATTCTGAATAATCTTTGTATCTAAAATAATAGTATTAACTATTAATTTAGAGATTATAGGGCCAGGAAAAGGTTTATTATCTATTTCAATATCAATATCTTGATTTTTTTCGTCAAATTTTTCAATTTTTGCTTTTGCGTAGAATATATTAACTATTCTTTTTATTAACCACAATCCATTACAATAAATGTCTAAAAAATAACTTTTTAAAGAGTCTAATTTCAATTCTTTCAAAAAATCGTTTTTTAATTTTTCTAAATCATTAATATTTTCTTTGATATATTTTTTATTTATTCCATCAAAATTTATTTTGCAAATGGCTCCTGAAGGTAATGAATAATATTTATAAGGACTATAAATAGAAAAATCACTATATTTTTCAAATTCTCTATTGGGACTAACACAGTGCGTGCAATCATTCACTAACCAAGTTTTATTTTTATTAAGAAGATTAATTAGTTCTAGATTTTGAAATGAATTTCCAAAATAATTAACATTAATAAATATATCTAAGGAATAGTTAGAATTTATTTTAATTATTTTTTTTATATCTATGTTTAATTTTTCATTGATTGGATAGAATATAAAATTTACATCTTTATAATATTTCCTTATTTTAGATAATGCATAATTACAGAAATAGCTTGGTACCCATATATTTAAAGATTTTTTGTTATTAACAAATTTTTTGTATAAAAAAGTTATAAACAATAAGCTCCATCTAGATTTACTTAATATAAACAATTCCTGGTTAGGAAATTTTATTTTTTTATTTAAGAGATTAATATTAAATCTTTTTAAAAATAAGGACTTAAAAAATAAAAATATATTAATTTTTTTTGAAAATGAAAACACTTAAATAAATATAAAGTAACTTATCTTAACTATAAATTATTTTTTTTTAAAATAATTTCATATAACTTATTATCATAAGTAACCATGGACTCTAGTAATTCCTTTGCCTCTTGAGTGATTTGTGGATATTTTGAATTTGAATGTTTATTAGCGTGATTGTTAATAATTGATGCAAAATTAAAAGGAATTTTGAGTTTTTTTGACAACAAATTTAAACCTTCCTTGCTTTTTTCAATGATAAAAATGCAGTTAAAATATTCTAGATTTTTGACAGCTCTCTCAAAAATTTTATCATCCATTTTTGTAGTATTTGGCTTGTAAATAAATGAACCACTTAAATATCTACAAAATATATTATCTTTATGTGCATGTTGATTTATCTTTAAATATTCTTCTAGTGTTGGAAAGTTTTCATTTGTGGAATACATACTATGATATTTTTTATCTCGAAAATAATTAGATAGGTAAAAATTACTTGGCTTTCTTATATTCAGAATATAAAAAAAATTTTTATCATCATAATACTTTTTAATATAATCAAAACCAAAATGACCAAAATTATAAAAATGATTTTTACCATCTTCTAAGATATCGAAATCTTGTAAAGTATTATTTAAAACTATTTTTTTTCCTCTACCTCCAAAATTAAACTTTAAAAATCTATGGATTGTATTGCCACCACAATGTGGAATATGTAAAAAAATAATTTTTTTAAATTTTTTCCTTACAATAAATATATTGGGCAATGTTAAAAATATTAATATTTTATAAAAAAATTTTTTTAAAGTTTCCATTTTTCAAGTTCTTCTAATTTATTTTTATATATTAAATCTATATAGCCGTTTAAGTATGCACTAATAACTTTAAAATTTTCTTTTAAATCTATTGCGTCACGTCTAATAATTTTAGAATTAACTTTATAATTATTACCTCTTAGCCCCGTGTATAGATAATTAAAGTTTTTCAAAATTAAATTTAATGATTTTTTATCAATACTTTCTATATCGCCAAATGTATAGGCAAAATCCTCTATTTTGTAATTATCAAGCTCATTTTCTAAATAATCTTTAGAATTAATTATTTCTTGATATAATTTTTTTTCATCTTTAATTTTTGATAATTGAGCATGTGTTTTTGTATGACCTCCTATTGTATGTCCTTTTTCAAGTAAGTACTTTATATCGATAAGATTCATATTTGTTGTTTGAGAATTTAACTTTAGATTTTTATTAATTGTCTTAAAAAAATTTTTTTTTATAAATTCATGAGCTTCATCTCTTGAATTAAGTTTTATAAAATCTGATACTATAAAAAATAAAGCTTTTATATTTAATGGATCGAGAAATTTTTCTGTAATTATTTTTTGTGACTTGTAAGCATCATCAAACGAAATAAGAACGTTTTTATTGTTTATTTTAGCATCTTTATCTTTGATTAATCTTTTAAATTCATTTGGGGAAATTATGTTCCAATTTTTTTTTAAATAATATATTAAATCAGAAAATTTCTGATAATCTTCACTCAAAATGTCATGAAAAATAATTATTCTTAATTGATTTTTTTGATCTCCTAAAAAAGAATATAAATTTTTTAAAATAAATTCCTTCATCATAATTTTTTTAAAATAAATTTTATTGATAATATTGGATTTTTAAAACTATTAATCAAAAATTTAACAATATTAAAAATAATATCATTTCTTTTTACTAATTGATTAATAATAAAAGAATATTCTATATTAAAAACTCTAGTCAAATATTTTGCTTTATTAGAGTTTTTTATAAATTTATAATTTTTGTTTATAACATTTATTGTATTATTCAGATGTTTTTTAGAATCATTGGTAATATTGTTATTATGAATTACATAAGCACTTAGAATTTTTGGTACAAAAAAAAATTTTGCATTATTTTTTGATAAATTTAACCAAAAATCATAATCTTCAACTCCAATAAAATCATGATTATTGTCAAAATAAATATTTTTAGTTATCAGGAAATTTTTTTTAATTATTGAGGCTGATGGAGATAATTTATTTCCCTCGTAAAGTAAGTTTTCAAAAAAATTATCTGTATATGGACCATGATTAATTTTTATTTTTTTTTTGTTTCTATTATCAATTAATATTTCATTTGAGCAATAAATTTCATAATTTGGCTCTGATAGAATAATTTTATTAAAATATGAAAGTTTATTCTCAAACCAAAAATCATCTCCATCTAAAAAGGCAATCCATTTTCCCTCAGCATTTTTGATGCCTATATTTCTTGACTCAGCTGGTCCACCAAAATTTTTTTTTGTAGAAAATATTTTAACTTTATCTGGAAATTTCTTTTTTACATACTCTATTGTATTGTCATCTGAAAAATCATCGACAAGCAAAACCTCATAATCTATAAAATCCTGACTCAAAACACTTGTTAATGTTTTATCTATATATAGTCTTGCATTGTGGGTTGTTATAACTACGCTAAAAAACTTACTTTCCATAAATCAATTTTTCATATTCTTTAATAAATCTTTTATTTGTAAATTTATTTACAAATATTTTTTGTCCCTTGTTACCTAATTTTACTCGTAATGATTTTGATCCAATAAGTATTTCTAACTTTTTTTTTAAATCTTTAATATCATTGCTTTTAAAAATTAAACCATTTACATTGTTTTTTACTACTTCGGTAATACCACCTGAGTTAGAGCAAATTATTGGAACTTTCTGCCTCATAGCCTCAATTAAAACCATTCCAAAACTCTCAAATTCTATAGATGGTAAAATAATTATATCAGTGTTATTTAAAACTGCCGTGATATCTTCAATTGGTTGATAAAATTTTAAAATAAAATTATTATTTTTTTTTAGTAATTTTAAATCTTCTCTATAATTTTGATCTCCATCACCATAAATATTTAAAATAACTTTATTATATTTTATTTTATTAAGTGCTAGAATTAATAAATGTAAACCTTTTCTATATTCAATTTTACCAAAATAATTTAATCGAATTTTTTCTGATTTACTTTTTTTGTTATTAAAATTATTTATTTTTGGACTTAGACCATTATAAATTACATTTACTTTTTTAAATCCACAAGAATAGATTAAATTTCTTTTGCAACATTTAGAAACTGTAATTATTTTTGTATTTAGAAATTGTATTAAAAAATCGTTAATTTTTAATTGAAAAAAATTATAATATTTTTTCTTAACAGGAAAATTATGTATGATTAGAGTTGTATGAACATTCGTATAAACTGAACTTAAGATTGATATTCTATTCAGAATACCTCCTGGCCAACCACCGTTATGACTAAAAATGCCATCAATATTGTGTTTTTTTATTATATTTCTTAAATAAAAAAAAAGTCTGATGTTTTGAAAAAACTCTAGGGGTATTAGGGTTAATCTAAATAACTTATATAATAAATTAAAATTAATTCTTTTTTTGAGATTTATATTAAACTCATCTGAAATTTTAAATTTTAACTTTATTATTTTTAAATTCTTTCTTTTTATTCTCCTCAACTCATTGTATGCCCAATGATTTTTATTTATTACAACGTATATAAAATCCGATTTTTTCCAATTTTCAATTTTATTTTTTACAACACTTACGACACCACTTGGTCCAGTTTCATTTTCTTCTAAAATAAATAAAAGATTCACTTATCCTAATTTTTAAAAAGTTTCTTTATTAATATATAGGTACTCAAAATGTTTTTTAAATCATTATAATATTTTTTTGTCTTAATAATTTTAATAAAAAACTTAGCTTGATTATAAAAACCCTTCTTATAAATTAAATCATATTTTTTAGTTGAAATATTGATTTCTTTAAATTTTTTATTTATTAAAACACATTTTTCAAGTGGGTTGATTAAATATGTATTTTTACTTCCAAAAATTTTAATATTCCATCCACCAATCACACTCCAATTTGATACAAAAGTTGAAAAAATATTATTTTTAAATTCAATTATTGCAGATGTATTGACTTTTATATTTTTATTAAAATTATTTTTTGATATAGAAATTACTTTTTTAAAATTACCAAGTAAGAATAAAAGTAAATTTAAAACATGGCTGGTATTTGCATAAGTCCATTTTTTTAAATAAGATTTTTTTCTGACTTTTTTTTTAATTAACCAAAGTCTTTCATGCCCTTCCACATGTGCAGAAAGAATTTTTTCAAATTTTAATTTATTCTTAATATATTCTATTATTGAATAATATCTTCTGTTATATCCAACTAAATTTGATGTTTTATATTTAATTGATAAATTATTTAATTTTCTAAGTTCATTTAAACTCAATCCAGGAGGCTTTTCAATAAAAGTTGGAATTTTAAATTTTAAGATATTCTTTGAAATTTGATATATTTGATCCATTGAAACTAAGATAAATACACCCTCTATTTCATTTTTATTCTGTTTTATAAAACTGAGATAATTCTCTTCTACATTTTTAATAGAATATTTTTTTGCTAATTTTTTGCTTTTAGTTTTTGTTCTTGAGTATATCCAGCAATTTTTTAAATTAATTAAATCATTTAAAACATAAAGATGTTGTTTTGTAATATCGCCAGCTCCAATAAATAAAATTTTTATATTATCTTTTTTCATATAAAGAAAGTTTCCCATCTTTCATTTCATATATTTTATTGCATATTGATAAAGTATTTTTTTGATGAGAAATCATAATTATTGTCTTTCCTTTTAATAGATTTAAAATTTTTAAAAAATTATTTGTGGTTTCCTCGTCTAAAGAGCTAGTGGGTTCATCTAAAACAATAAAATCAGCGTTAAAATACAACGTCCGTGCTATCCCAATTCTTTGTCTTTCTCCACCTGATATCATTTTACCATTTTCACCAATTACAGTTTCAAGTTTTTTACTAGTATTATCTAGCCAATTTTTCATTTGAGCAGTTTCTAAACTTTTTAGAACTAAGTTTTCATCTATCTGATCTTCTGACTGACCAAAAGCAATATTTCTTTTAACAGTGTCATCTAATAAATAGGAATTTTGTGAAACATAACCAATATTATAATTAAAAATATCATCTTCGCTTTTAAGTTTGATATCATCAATATAAATAGATCCATTGCTAGGTTTTATCAGTCCAAATAAAATATCTACAAAAGTACTTTTTCCACTCCCGCTCTTTCCAAAAATTCCTATTTTATCATTTTTATTTATCGTTAGGCTTAAATTATCAAGAATTTTAACCTCGCTGTTATATGAATAAGAAATTTCTTTTATTTCTATTTTATTTCTTATTTTACTATTATTATTTTCTATATTTATAATCTTTGCATTTGAATTTTTTTTTAAATTATTAAACTCTTCATAAAGATGGTCTACTGATGGTAAATAGAATTTCAAATCCTGAAATCCTAATAATAATCTACTAAATAAAGGTAATAATCTAAATGCAGCAACAGCAAAAATTGCAATCACTGTAAGTATTTCTTGATTTGAATAATTCTGGGTGGATAAATAAAAAACCAACAAACAAAAAGCAAATAAAGTAACCATTTCATAAGACTGTTTAATAACTGCATAAAAAGTTTGCTGTTTAACACTTAGATATCCTAAGGGAGAATATTTTTCTAAAAAACTATTTATAAAGTAGTTTTTATTATTAAAAATTTTAATTTCTCTTATAGAATTAAATATTTCTAATAATGACTTCATCAAATCTTTATCTAAATTAAATCTTAATTTTCCCCAACTCGAAATTTTACCTTGTGAGAATTTATTAAGTATAAGACCTACAAAACACAAAAAAATTGCAATTATTAAAGAAATAAATGGTTGATAAAAAATAAGTGAAATTAAAACAGTTGATATAACAAAAATATCTATAAAAATATAAAAAATACTATTAATTGCATTGCCAGTAAATTGTGAAATTTCAACAATAACATTTTTGATAAATTTTGAGGAATTTTGATTAAAAAAATATGAATATCTTTGAGACAAGTATTCATCAATTAAGTCTTTTTTAAGACTTAATGATAGGTTGTATGAAAATAAGTTTTTATAAAAATTTAAAAAAATTAAAAATAAAAATCTTACAAAATAAACAAAAACAATTCCTAGTAAGCTTATTGTTATAATTTCATTTTTATTTGAAATTGACAATGAATCAAATATTGGTTTCAAAAATGTAAATTTTTCTATTGGATCTTGCTCTATTAAGAAAACTACCGTTGGAACAACTATTGCAATACTAAGTAATTCAACAAAAACCCCAAGCAAACTAAAAAAAAATAATAAATAAAATTGTTTTTTATCTTTAATGAGACTTAATGATTTTTGAAAAACATTTTTAGTTTTCATTTTAAATTTTAGCTATATTTAACTTTTAATTTTTTGATTTGAACTATTAATCAATCTTAACTCTTATAATATTTAATTCCAACGTTTAAGAAGTATAGAATTCAATTTTTTTAAATTTTTTTAAAGATCCTGAATAATAATTTGAAATTAAACCTTTTTTAAAAGATTGATTATTTAAATGCTTATAATCTAAGTATTTTTGGTCCATCAATTGGTAAAGAAAGCTATAGTAAGGTTGAAAAATTCATAATGTTTATTAATCTATTTTATGTAATTGGGCAATTTAATACTTTATTTCGATTAATAAAATATTCGCCAAATGAAAAATATAATAATTTATGAGATAAAAAAGACTCTTTCAAACTTGGTAAATATATCTTTTTATTATCAAAAATTTTATCAACTAATAAGGTTGTTAAAGAGCTTTGTTTCAAAAGTTTAGCTTTTTTAAATATATTATTTCTGCTAGATACGATTTTTACAAATTGTTGTGTCTCATATATTGTAAATTTAAAGTTTGATGTATAAATCTTTACAATTATGTTTTTAGAAATTTTCTGATCATCTAAAATTATTTTACTTTTTTGATTTTCTATTTTTAATAAACCTGTTAATTCATAAAAATTTATATGCTTAGATGAAATTTTTTTTAAAAATGCAGTTTTTTTATTAAATTCATTCTTATCATTCGTTAAAAAATAAAACAAATCAAAGAAATGAATTGAATTAGAGGCTAGATTCCATTTATTTCCTGAAACTCTTATAGTTAAAAGATCATTATTTTTTATTTTTCTTTTTATTTCTTTGTAAATTTTTTGCTCTCTTCTTGGACAATTTACCCAACAATCAATATTTTTTTTATTTAATAATCTTAAAGCTTTTTCAAAATCTTTATGGTTTTGAAATGCTATTTTTTCTAAAATAATTTTAGAAAATTTATATTTTTTTACAAGATTTTTAATTAGATCAAATCTCTTCTCTGAAGTAGTAGCGCAGATTAAAAGATCAAAAAAAAAATTTTTTTTTACAAACTTATTAAAAAAAATTAATTTTTTATTTTTAAAATTATGATTGCTAATTTTTTTTTTTACAATTTCAATCTGTTTTTTTGATTTTTCAATTATTGTTATTTCTAGTGAAAATTTACTTTTTAATAGTCCTTCTAAATGTCTTGATCCAATATTTCCACAACCTATTAAAAGTATCTTTTTAATCATCTTCACTTACTTTTTTAAGAAAATTTTCAATTAATTTAATACCATTTATTGAACTCTTCTCAGGATGAAACTGCATTGCTAAAATATTTTTTTTAAAAATAGATGAGCAAAATTTTTCTGAATTAAAATTTGAATATGATAATATTAGATCTTTATCCTCTGGCACAGGATAATATGAATGAACAAAATAAAATAAATCATTAACTAAATCTTTTTGGATGTAATCATTATAAAAATTGTTATCCTTGTTAAATATAATTTTATTCCACCCTATGTGTGTTTTAAGATTTCCTTTTTGAAATTTCTTTACTTCACCTTTTATAACTCCTAGACCTTTGTTTTCTCCAAATTCAATGCTTTTCTCAAATAAAATCTGCATACCTAAACAAATTCCAATTAATGGTTTTTCATTGATAAAATGATTTTGAATTTTCTCAACTAAATTTTTATTTTCTAAATATTTCATTGCAGCTGGAAAAGTACCTACCCCGGGAATTACTAAAATATCTATATTTTTAAAATCATTAGAGGATTTGATTATATTGGTTTTATATCCTATTCTATTAAAAAGACCTTCTATACTGAATATATTGCTTATACCTAAATCAACTATTGATATAATTTTCATTTTCCTAAGATAGCACTACTAGGTAGACAAATTATTTTTTTATAAATTTTATTTGTGTTATTTAAATTTGATCTTGGGCAATTGTTAAGAAATTTAAGTTTATTTAAAGGTGTCCAAGCTGGTCTTAAAGGTAAATTAATTTTTTTTGCTTTTTTAAATAATAGTGATCTCTCTTTCAAACTTTTAAAATCTATTTCAACAGAATTTAACCAACAATTAGATTTTGTGTCTTTGTCCTCATCAATAAACCTTACACGATCATTGTATTTAAATAATTTTTTATACTTTTCAGCTAAATATCTCTTTTGTTTAAGGAATGTTTTTATTTTTTTTAATTGAGAAATTCCCAAAGCTGCATTTATATCTGGCATTCGGAAATTTAAAGTTTTTTGTTCATATATTAATTCATATGTTTTTGATTTTTTTCCGTTATTAATTTTATTTTTAATAAATTTATAAATTTTGGCATTATTAGTTAAAACAGCCCCTCCACATCCGGTTGTAATTATCTTGTTTCCATTAAAACTTAGACATCCGGCATTTCCAAATGTTCCGGCATGTTTTTTTTTATAAAAAGTTCCTAAAGCTTCAGCTGAATCTTCTATAATTTTAAGTTTATACTTTCTAGATAGTTTAATTAATTTTTGAGAATCATAGGTATTACCAAAAATATATACGGGAACTATTGCATAAATAATTTTATTGGTTTTTTTGTTAACATAATGATTTTTTTTTTTAACTGAAATTTTTTTTAAGTATTCATCTAATAGATCTATATCAATAGACAAACTTTTGCTTTCTATATCTACAAAATGGGGAGTTGCATTACAATACAAAATTGCATTTGCAACAGAAATAAAATTAAAAGCAGGAACTATAACTTCATGATTTTGATTTACCCCTACGGCCAGAAGGGATAAGTGCAAAGCTGATGTGCCTGTCGCGGTAGATATAACATACTTTGATCCAGTAAATTTGGCTATCTTATCTTCAAATAATTTAACATAATGTCCTGATGCAGAAACCTGATTTTTATTTATACATTCATTAACAATTTTTTTATCACTTATATTTAGTGATGGTTCATGAATTCCATTTGTTTGTTTTTTTTGAGAATTTTTTAATAATTTCAAAAAATCATTAACAAAATTAGATTTTTTTTTCATTTTTTTATTTTGTGTAAATTTTTGACTTTGATTTGTATAGGTCAATATTTTTGAAATACCAATCAACAGTTTCGTTCAATGCTTTTTCAAACATTACCTTTTTGTCATATTTTGGTTTCCATTTTAAAATTTTTTCTGATTTTTTTTTTGAGGAAATTAATCTATTTACTTCACCCAATTTAGGTCTAAATCTTGTTTTGTCAGATTTAATTATTATTTTCTTATTCAAAATTTTTGCAATAAGTTTTACCAAATCTTTTATTGAAATTTCGAAACTTCCTCCTAAATTTATTAATTCTCCATTAAATTTATTTATTTTTATACTTTTTTCAAAACCATCAATAATATCTTTCACATAATTAAAATTTCTTTTTGGATAAATATTTCCTAATTTAATAATTCCATTATTCATTATTGATTGAGTAATTATTGTGGGAATAATAGCTCTTAACGATTGTCTGGGTCCAAAAGTGTTGAAAGGTCTTATTAGTGTAACTGGTAATCCAAAACTTCTATAATATGACAAACAAAGCTGATCTCCTGCAATTTTTGTAGCAGCGTAGGGAGATTTTGCGAACACCTTTTCATTTTCATTAATTGGAAATTTTTCTGGTTCACCATAGACCTCGCTTGTGGAGGTATGAATAACTTTGCAATTATTTCTAATTGAGGCGGATAATATATTATTAACTCCAATTACATTGGTATTTATAAAACTTTCTACCGCCTCATAAGAATATGGTATTGCAATTAAAGCCGCTAAATTTACGATGGTATCTATGTTTTTTGTATTATTATAAATAAACTCTTTATCTCTTATATCCCCATTAATTATCTCAATATCATTTAAAATCTTTTTATCAATATGGTCGAGCCAACCCCAATTATTAAACGAATTGTATAAGCATAATGCCTTTACTTTATAATTTTTTTTTACTAATAATTCTAATAAGTGTGATCCTATAAATCCCTCTGCTCCAGTTATTAATATTTTTTTTTTCATTTATTATTTTTTAATTTATTACTTAACTCTTTAATCCAATTTTTTTTAAAAAAAATACTTTTATCATCTACTATATAATCATAAGAAGGCTTTCCCATTTCAAGTTTGTGAAACTTTAATCCCCATTTGCATAATTGTTTGTGTGTTTTTTTATAACCATAAGAAATTACTTTAGATTTATTTTCTTTAAATCTTCCCATATATCTAGC
>MDTG01357321.1_pt1 | contig 23494 bp, 19 predicted proteins | sample 811421 | NCBI WGS metagenome assembly MDTG01 (sample SAMN05326645, study PRJNA326480) | marine metagenome | isolation source: seawater | place: Pacific Ocean: South East | collected 2011
CGGTTGAAGTAACGGGCAAAATTTTAGAAAAAATAGGGCCAATTTTAGCCACAAAATACATGGAGTTTTAAGAAGAAAATGTTAATTGGTAAACTTTTAAAAACTAAAAATAAGAAATTTGATAATCATTCATTTTCAGGTTTATGTTTTGATAGCAAATCGTGTAAAAAAAATAACATATTTTTTGCAATTAAAGGCAACAAAAACGACGGCCATAAATATATTGATAAAGCAATTAAAAATGGTGCAAGAACGATTATCCATAAAAAAACTTATGAAGGTTTTAAAAATAAAATTTTATATTTAAGTTTTAAAAATACAAGGAAAATTCTCTCTCAATGTTCTTACAAAATTTTTAATAAATTGCCAAATAATATAATCGCTGTTACAGGCACAAATGGCAAGTCATCAGTTGCAGATTTTTATTATCAAATATTGAGATTAAATAATATGAATGTTGCTTCAATAGGTACAATTGGTGTAAAATACTTTAACAAAATTATTTCTATAAATAATACAACTCTTGACCCAATTAGTCTTGCAAAGCATTTACAATTTTTAAAAAAGAAAAAAATTAATAATGTTATACTGGAAGCCTCAAGCCATGGATTAAAACAGAACAGACTTGATGGTTTAAATATTTCATCAGCTATATTTACAAATTTTTCACATGATCATCTAGATTATCATAAGAATTTAACAAATTATCTCAATTCAAAATTATATTTATTTAAGAATTTACTTAGGGAAAAATCTACAGTAATCACAGATAGTTCAATTAAACAATTTAAAAAAATTAAAAATATTTCATCAAAAAAAAACTTAGTTTTAAAAACTATTTTAAATAAAAATAACGAAATACATTTGATTTCTCATGAATTTAAAAATGAAAGGCAAAAGCTAAAAATAAAATTTAAAAATAAAATTTATGATTTTAACCTTAATTTAATCGGAAAAACTCAAGTCAAAAATGTCTTGATGGCAATTATTGCTGCACAAAAATCTAAGCTAAATGAAAGTAAAATCATGAAGAATATTCATAAATTAAAACCTGTAAATGGAAGATTTGAAAAAATAGGAAATCTGAAGAATAACTCAATTGTAATTTTGGACTATGCACATACACCTGACGCCTTAAAAGCCTGTTTAATAGATTTAAAAGAACAATTCGAAAATAAAAAAATCAAAATTGTTTTTGGATGCGGTGGAGATAGAGATAAATACAAAAGGTCAAAAATGGGAAAAATTACAAATATGTTTTGCTCTAAAATATATTTAACTGATGATAATCCAAGAAATGAAGACCCAAAAAAAATTAGAAGTGATATAAAAAAAAGCATTTCTCCTGAAAAAATTTTTGAGATTCCAGATAGAAAAAAAGCAATATCCGAAGCTATAAATAACCTTGAAACAAATGAAATATTAGTTGTTGCTGGAAAAGGTCATGAACTCATACAGGATTATGGAAATAAAAAAAAATATTTTTCGGATAGAGAGGTAATAAAAAAATTTATTTTTATCAAAAATAAGAAGCTTTCCAACAATATCAAAGTGAATATTTTGAAAGAAAATTTTTATAATCAAATATCAAAAAACCTAAAACTTAAAAATGCCTCTATAAACTCTAAAACTATAAAAAAAAATGAAATTTTTTTTGCTATAAAAGGCAAGAAAAAAGATGGAAACACTTTCATAGCGGACGCTTTTAAAAATGGCGCTTCCCTTGCTTTTGTAAATAAATTTCATAAAAATAAAAAGAATCTGCAAGTTAAAGTTCCTAATAGCTTAAAATGCTTGACTGATTTATCCAAAAAAATAAGAGAAAATTTCAGTGGAAAAATAATCGCTATAACTGGAAGTTGTGGAAAAACTTCTTTAAAACAAATGATTGGTGAGAGTATTAATAAATTTAGTAATACAACATTTTCTCCAAAATCTTATAACAATAAATATGGACTCCCTTTAAGTTTGTTTAACCTAAATTTTAAAAACTATAGTGGTATTTTTGAAATTGGTATGGATAAAAAAGGGGAGATTGACTATTTAAGTAAAATATTACAACCAAATGTAGGTGTAATAACAAATATTTCATGGGCTCATGCAAAAAATTTTAATAACATAAATGAGATTGCATCTGCAAAAGGTGAGTTGATTGATAACATAAAGAAAAATGGAACTATTTTATTAAATAATGATGATAGTTTTTTTGAATTTCACAAAAAAAAGGCCATAACAAAAGGAATTAAAATTATATCTTTTGGTTATAAAAAAAATTCAAATATTTCAGTTAGATATATTAAAAAAAATAATAATAAATATAAGATTGGAGTAAACATTTTTAATCATCATGCAACTTTTATAATAAAAAATATTAACAAAAGCTTTGTCCATAATCTTTTGGCGACTCTTGGTGTATTTTATACTTTAGGTTATACTAACAACTTAAAAACTCACTTATTTGAAAAATTTAGCTTTCCTGAGGGAAGAGGTGATATATCAAAAATTAAACTTCATAATAAAATATTCTACTTAATTGATGAAAGCTACAATTCAAACCCTATGTCTATGAATTCTGCCATTGAAAATATAAATTTATTAAGTACTAAAGATCAAAAAAAACATTTTATTATGGGAGATATGCGTGAATTAGGAAAATTTTCAAAAAAACTTCATATAAAATTGAGTGATCTTATTAATTCATCCTCAATTGATAAGATGCATATTATTGGAAAGTTTGTAAAAGAAACTTATAAAAATGTAAGAGATGTTAAAAAGGGAAAAATCTTAAGTGATCACAATCAAATTTATGATTTGATTATCAAACAATTAAATAATAATGACTACTTAATGATAAAAGGATCAAATTCAACAGGTTTAAATAAATTTGTAAAAAAATTAAAAAATAACAAAATTTATGCTCTATAGTCTTATATTAAATTTAATTGATACTTATACTTTTTTAAATGTATTTAAATATCTTACAGTCAGAACAGGTTTAGCTGTTTTTACATCTTTATTTGTAGTTTTTTTAATTGGTAATCCATTTATAAAATTTTTTTCTGCTAGACAAATTTTAAATCCAATAAGAGAAGATGGGCCAGATGAACATATAGTAAAAAAAATTGGAACGCCAACAATGGGCGGTGTTTTGATATTAATAGGATTATTTTTTGGAATTTTATTATGGGGGGACTTAAACAATTTATATGTACGGTTTTTAATTTATATTGTTGCGAGTTTTGGTATTCTTGGTGCATATGACGATTATATAAAAATTAAATATAAAAATTCTTCAGGCATATCTTTTAAATTTAAAATTTTGTCTCAAATTTTGGCTGCTACTATTGGAATTATTTTGTTGAGTATTTATTCAGATAATAGTGATTTAAAGAATCTTTATTTTCCATTTTTTAAAAATCTGATTATAAATTTAGGTTGGTTTTTTGTTCCATTCTCAGTTTTTGTAATTGTAGGCGCCTCGAACGCGGTTAATTTAACTGATGGATTAGATGGGTTAGCAACAGTTCCTGTAATTCTAGTTGCAGCTTGTTTTGCTTTCATTAGCTATGTTACAGGAAATATTGTTTTTTCAGAATATTTACAAATACCTTATATAAGCGGATTGGGTGAAGTCGCCGTTTTTTTGGGAGCCGTAATAGGATCTTGCTTAGGGTTCTTATGGTTTAACGCACCTCCAGCTAAGATTTTCATGGGAGACACAGGATCTTTGGCTTTAGGAGGGTCACTTGGTGCAGTTGGAATTATCACGAAGCACGAGATAGTTTTAGCAATAACTGGAGGACTTTTCGTTCTAGAGGCGGTATCAGTTATTGTTCAGGTTTTTTCATTTAAGCTTACTGGAAAAAGAATTTTTAAAATGGCACCAATTCACCACCATTATGAAAAAAAGGGATGGCCAGAATCTACAGTTGTTATTAGGTTCTGGATAGTAGCTATAATTTTAGCAATGATAGGTCTTGCAACTCTAAAATTTAGGTAATGCAGGGTTTGAAAAAAATTTTCATTAACAAAAAAATTTTAATTTATGGCCTAGGTTTATCTGGTATTTCAAGTTTTAATTTTTTAAAGAAAGAAAATGATATTAAGGTTTATGATGATAACATTAAAGATAACCATATAAAAAAACTTAAAAAATACTTTATAAAAAAAAATAATATATCCAAATTTAAATTTGACTATATTATAATGAGTCCTGGAATAAATTATAAAAAATGTGGATTAAAAAAATTTTTAGCTAAAAATAAGAATAGGATCTGTACCGACCTAGACATTTTTTATACAAATTATCCAAAAAACTTAACCATAGCCATAACTGGAACTAATGGAAAATCAACAACTGTCGAATTATTAAGTAGTATTTTAAAAAATTCAGGAAAAGATGCGAGGAGCGTTGGGAATATTGGAAAATCAATATTAAATGAAAAAAAAATTAAAAAAAATACAATATTTGTTATAGAGGCATCTTCTTATCAAATTGAATATAGTAGTTTTTTTAAATCAAAATATTCTATTTTATTAAATATAACCCCAGATCATTTAGAGAGACATGGCAATATGAAAAAATATATCAGTGCTAAGTTAAAGCTTTTTAGTAAAAAGTCAAAAAAAGATATAGCGTTTATAAACCAAAAATATTTATTTTTAAGAAAAAATAAAAAAATAAATAAACTAAAATGTAAAATTTCAAATGTTAAAATTGATATAAATGATAAATATAATAATTATATTAAAAATAAATACTTACTAAACAAAAATAATCAGGAAAATCTATCGTTTGTTTTCACAATTTCAGAAAAATTAAAAATACCAAAAAAAATAATAATAAAAACAATAAACAAATTTAAAGGACTTAAATACAGGCAACAAATAATTTATAATTCAAAAAATCTTTGTATAATAAATGACTCAAAATCAACCAGTTTCGCATCTTCTGTGAATTTGTTGAATTCATATGATAATATTTTTTGGATTTTAGGTGGCCAGCCCAAACTCAATGATAAATTAGTATTTAAAAAAAACAAAAAAAAAGATATCAATGCATATATTTTTGGAAAGAATAAAAAACTATTTGAGAAAAATTTGAAAAAAAAAAATAGATTTTCAAACATTTTCATCAATTAAAAAAGCACTTAAAAAAGTTTTAATAGATATTAAAATATCAAAAAAAAAAACAAAAAAAAATATATTATTTAGTCCTTCATCAGCATCGTTTGATAAATTTAAAAATTTTGAAGAAAGAGGAAAATATTTTAATTTGATAGTAAAAAAATTCAAGATTAATATATGATTATTTCTAATATTTACCAAAAAATTTATTTCAATTGGTGGAGAAATTTAGATAAGACACTATTTTTTATAATAATTTTTCTTTTTTTGTTAGGTCTTTTTTTCTCTTTAGTTTCCACATCTCTGGTAGCTTCTGATAGGCTTAATACAAACAGTTATCAATTTTTTTTTAAGCATTTAATTTATATTACATTAGGCATTTCTATAGTTTTTTCGCTATCATATTTAAGCTCAAAAAATTTATTTATTGTTTCAAATGTACTTTTTATAATTTGTTTAATTGCTTTATTACTTGTGCCCTTTATTGGTACGGAAGTTAAAGGATCAAAAAGATGGGTTGATTTATTCTTTCTACCAAGATTTCAACCAATTGAACTTTTGAAACCCTTTATAATTGTAATGATTGCATCAATTTTAAGTTTAAAGGGAAATATTAATTTATATTTAAAATATTTTTTAAGTTTTTTGGTTATTTTTCCAATTATAATTTTACTTATTTCTCAACCAGATTTAGGCCAAACAATTTTAATTTTCTCAACATGGCTTGCACTAATTTTTATTTCAGGAGTTAACTTAGCTCTTTTTTTTATGTTTTTTTTAATAAGTTCTTTGATATTTTTATATATAATTTTTTTTATACCCAAATTTGAGTATATCTTAATTAGAATAATATCTTTCTTAGATGCTAATTCAGGTAATAACTATCAATCAGAGAAAGCGTCAGAGGCAATAATTAATGGTGGTTTTTTTGGCAAAGGTATTGGTGAAGGTGTATTAAAAAATAAAGTTCCAGAAGCTCATACAGATTACATAGTATCAGTAATATCAGAGGAATTTGGTGTAATAATGATTTTTTTATTAATATTAATTTTCTTATACTTACTTTTTAAAATAATAAAAAAAATATCAATTATTAATAGTAATAAGAATAAATTAATATTGTTGGGACTTTCATTTATAATTTTTTCACAATTTTTAATTCATGTTGGTGTAAATATTAGAATGTTTCCAACTACAGGAATGACGCTTCCTTTCTTAAGCTATGGTGGATCATCTATAATAGGGACCTCTTTACTTTCTGGTATAATATTAAATTTAACAAAAAAAGATAATACAAAATGAAAAAAGAAATTTTAATTTCAACTGGTGGATCAGGTGGACATGTCATTCCAGCTTTAATATTTTATGAGCACTTAAAAAATGATTTTAATGTACATATAACAAGTGACAAGAGAGGATCAAAATTTATAAATTATAAAATTGATAAACTAAAAATAATAAATATAAATTCTTTTACAAAAAATATAATTTTTTTACCTTGGAATATTTTATACTTTATTATAGGAATATTTAAATCTTTATACTATATAAAAACCAACAAGATCCAAACTATACTTTCAACTGGTGGATACATGTCTTTACCAGCTTGTATTGCATCTAAAATACTTGGTAAAAAATTAATTTTATTTGAACCTAATAAAGTAATCGGAAGATCAAATCTATTTATGCTTAAGATTTCTTCTTTTATCTTTTGCTATGATAAGGAATTAATTAATTTTCCAGAGAAATATAAAAAAAAATTAGGATAATTTCACCACTTTTAAGAAAAGAAATTTATTTAGAAAAAAAAATAGTAAATACAAAATTATCAAGCAAAATTAAAATTTTAATAATAGGTGGTAGTCAAGGCGCAGATTTTTTTCAAAATAATTTTAAAGACACAATACTCAAATTATCTAAAAAGGTTAACTTAGAAATAATACACCAAACTAGCAAAAAAAATGAACAAAGTTTAAAAAAATTTTATAACGAAAATAATATAAAATTTGAATTATTTAACTTTCAAGATAATCTCTATAAATTTATCTTAAAATCAGATTTATGTATTACTCGATCTGGTGCCTCAAGTTTGGCTGAATTAGTACAATTAAATACACCTTTTATAACAATACCATTTCCACATGCAAAAGATAATCATCAATTTTTTAATGCTCAGTTTTACAAAAACCTTAATTGCTGTTGGATGTTAGAACAAAATTCCTTAATTTATAGTGAGCTTTATAATTTAATTTTAAACATAAGCATTAATAGTGAAGATGTAGAACAAAAAATAAGCGCAATGAAAAAAATTAGTTACGAAAACTCATGGAATACTATAAATAAAAAAATAATAGAAATTATTAATGAAAATTGAATTAGCAAAATCTGAAATTATACATTTTATTGGTATAGGTGGCATTGGAATGAGTGGTCTATCCTTGATTATGCATAATATGGGATTTAAAATTCAAGGAACTGATATTTCTAATAACAAAAATATTGACCGACTTAAAAAAAGTAAAATTAAAGTAATTATTGGTCATAAAAAAAGTAATATTAAAGGTGCTACGATCATAGTAATTTCATCGGCGATTAAAAATTCCAATCCTGAAATTAAAGAGGCAAAAAACAGAGGTTTACCAATTTACAAGCGAGGTGATATGTTAGGGCATATAACAGCCTTAAGTAAGAACATTACAGTCGTAGGTTCACATGGAAAAACAACTACAACATCACTAATTTCTGGTATTTTTTCAAAAACAAACTTAGATCCCACAGTTATAAACGGTGGAGTTTTAAACTCATTTGGTAATTCAGCTAAATTTGGAAAAAGCAAATGGAGTATTTTAGAATTAGATGAGTCTGATGGTAGTTTTATAAAAGCTTTACCAACATACTCAATAATTACCAATATAGATAGAGAACATATGGATTATTACAAATCAATGAAAAATCTTTTAAATCAATTTGAAAAATTTATTGAAAAAGTACCATCATTCGGAAAGTCATTAATTTGTATTGATGATAAAAATAATAGAGAATTAATTAAAAAGATTAAAATCAAAAACATTTATACATATGGTTTAAAATCAAGATCAAATTTTCAAATTAAAAATATTACTCATAAAAAAAAACTTTCAAAATTTGATATTGTTGTAAATCTACCAAGTAAAAAAAAATTCAAAATAAAGAATATTTCTATTCCATTATTAGGTTTGCACAATGTGAGAAATTCAACAGCAGCAATAGCAGTTACCTATATGCTAGGAATTTCTATTCAGACAATTAAAAAAGGTTTAGCAGAATTTAAAGGTGTCCAAAGACGTTTTAATAAAATTTTCACATACAGAAATATTGAATTTTTTGACGATTATGCTCATCATCCAAGTGAAATTAAAGAGGTCTTAAGTGGAGTAAAAATGGCTTATAAGGATCAAAAAATTATTTGCATATTTCAACCACACAGAATTTCACGACTTAAAGATTTGAGAGAGGAATTCGCGAAGTCATTTAGAAATGCCGATGAAGTTATTCTTTGCCCTTTATATACCGCTGGCGAAAAAATAAAATTAGGATTTAAATACGATGATTTTGCTAAAGAAATATCGAAACTTTCAAAAGTTGATCTTTTTGTAATTAAAGATGAAAATAATTTAGCAAGATATGTTAAAAATAATATCTACGGTAATAAAATAGTCATTGGTATGGGAGCTGGTTCTATTTCGAATTGGATGAGAAATTTGCCAAATTTAATATAATGGAAATTAATAATCTTAAAAAATTTTCCAAAAATATAAAAAGTAAGTTTGTATTTGATTATGATTTAAAAAAAACTAATTGGTTTAATATTGGTGGATTTTCAAAAGTGTTTTTTAAACCTGATACTTTAAATGAATTGATTGAATTTTTAAAACAATTTGGTGCAAAAGAAAAAATTTTAATTTTAGGTGCCGGATCAAATGTTCTTATAAGTGATAGCATTTATGATGGTGTAGTTATAAAACTTGGAAAAAATTTTAATAATATATCGAAACTTCCAAATGATATTATTGTTGCTGGAAGCGCTGTTAGTGATAGGAAACTATCTGAATTCGCAATGGAACATAATATTGGAGGATTTGAATTTTTATCTTGTATTCCTGGCACTGTTGGAGGTGGTTTAAAGATAAATTCTGGTTGTTTTGGAAAAGAATTTAAAGATATTTTGTTATCTATACAAGCTATTGATTATAATGGATCAATAATAACTATACCAGCATCAAAATTAAAATTTGGTTACAGATCAAGCCCATTAGGCAAAAATTTAATCTTTTTGAGCGCTTCATTTAAAGGGGAAAAAAAAAATAAAGATGAAATTTTTAAGCATATTAAATATTTAAAAGATAAAAAAAACCAAAATCAACCAACTAAAATTAAAACAGGTGGAAGTACATTTAAAAATCCAAAAGATGAAAAGAAAAGGAAAGCATGGGAATTAATTAAATACTCCGTTAAGTTAGATAAAAAATTTGGAGATGCAAAAATCTCAGATAAGCATTGTAATTTTTTAATAAATTCAAAGAGTGCTTCATTTGAGGACATGAAGAAACTGATAATTTACATAAGAGATAATGTAAAAAAAAAAACTGGTGTGAATCTTGAAACAGAGATTGAAATAATAGAATAAATGAAAAAAATATTAATTTTAGGCGGTGGAATATCAAAGGAAAGAGAAATCAGTTTACAAACAACTAAACAAGTAAATAAAATCCTAAATAAAAAATACAGAACTTTAGTTTCTGAACCAAACGAAAGTCTGAAAAAAAATATTAAAAAATTTAAGCCAGATGTAATTTTTAATGCTTTACATGGAAGGTATGGCGAAGATGGATATATACAATCTGTTTTAGAATCTTTTAAGATTAAGTATACACACTCAGGTGTCATATCCTCATTTTTAGCTATGAACAAATTGATATCAAAATCAATTTTTATTAAGCATAAATTATTGACACCTAAATATCATGTTTTCAATTTCAAAAAAAATAAAATTAATCAAAGATTAAAAAATTTAATAAGAAAAAAATTAAATTTTCCAGTTGTGATTAAACCTATTAATGAGGGCTCAAGCGTTGATGTTTATATTTGTAATGAAAAAAATTTTTTATTTTATTTAAAAAAATTATTTAAATATGAAGAAATTTTAATAGAAAAATATATCAAAGGTAGGGAAATTCAGGTTGCAATTTTAGGAAAAAGGAAGCTTGGGGCCATAGAATTGAAACCAAAAAGAAAATTTTATGATTATAAGGCAAAGTATAATTCAAATTCTAAAACAGAACATATAATTCCTGTAAAAATAAGTAAAAAGCAAATGAATAAAGTTTTAAATATCGCTCAAAAAGCTCATAACATTTTAGGATGTAAGGGAGTTACAAGATCAGACTTTAAATTTTTTAATAATAAATTTTATCTTTTGGAAGTAAATACCCAGCCTGGTATGACTAAGCTATCTCTTGTGCCAGAAATAGCGGCTTATAAGGGAATTAATTTTCTTAAACTTTTAGAATGGATTTTAAAGGATGCATCAATCAATAGATAAAAAAATAAAAATTTATCTTTATTTAATTTTATTTCTTTTTTTAAGCTCTATAAACAACTTTAATTTTAAAAAAAATTTTGATGATTTTTTTAGCATAAAAAAAATTGAATTATCAAATAACAAATTTGATTTTGACATAAAAAAATTGTTAGATCAAAATATATTCTATATAAATAAAGAACAAATTAATATTTTAATGAATAAACATGCTTTTTTAAATTCATTTCAAGTAAGTAAAATTTATCCCAATTCATTGAAAATAGATTTTAATGAAACAACTGCTCTTGCTAAAATTTATTTAGACGGTGAATTATTTTATATTGGAGAAAATGGTAATATTTTTAATTATAATAATTTAGAATTAGATTTACCAATAATTAAGGGTTACGCAGATATACCTAAAATAAATTTATTTCTAAAAAAAATAATAAATTCCCCAATTAACTATTCAAATATTGATTATTTTGTATATCACCCATCTAACAGGTGGGATATTTATTTTAAAAATGATCTATTAGTAAAATTACCTTTTGATTTACAAGTTGATTTATTAAAAAAAATACAAGCAATTATAGAAAATAAAGATATTAAAAAAAAAATAATTGACCTAAGAATTGTAAATAAAGTTATTTTATCTAATGAATAATTTTGAAGCTATTTTATATGTTAAAAATAATATTTTTGAATTTGTTATTTTCGACAAGAAAAAAAATAATATTTTTTTAAGTAGAAAAATAAATATTAATATAGACTTAAAAAATATTGAAATTTTGGTTAATGAAATCACTCTAACTTTAAAAAAAGAGATTATTGAGATAGAAACAAAAATAGATTTTTTGATTAATCAAATCATTTTATTAATAGAGCTTGATGACAGTATCAATATAAATGCTTGTATTAAAAAAAATTTTGATAATGCTAAAGTTTCAAAGGAACAAATTGAGTATCTTATTCAAGATTTAAAACAACAAATATCAAAAGATCATAGTTTAAGAATTAATCATATTGTTATAAATGAATTTATAGTAGATGGAGACATATTAAGTAAACCTCCATTAAATAAATCATGTGATGATTTAATTATTAATTTAAAGTTTATTTGTTTTCCTGAAAAATTGATACTATTTTTGGAAAAACTTTTTAAAGAGCATCAAATTGAATTTAAATCAGTCTTATGCTCACATTATGTAAAATCTTTTTTTAGTAGCAGTTTTCAGAATATTTTTGAGACAGCAATTGCTATTAAAGAGGGTCATAATATAAATGAAGTGTCTATTATTCCAAAAAAACCGGTCAAGATGGGTTTTTTTGAGAGGTTTTTTCATATATTTTCATAACTGTATTTTATTGTAACATTAGTTGTCTTTCTTATTGGTGACGCCAATCTTATAAACTCGAATGTCGATTTTACAGCAAAACACCATAAATAACCCTATCGAACTTGAGGGCATTAGCCTTCATAAGGGAAAAATGTCAAAAATAAAAATTTTACCTTCCGGGCCAAATACTGGAATAATTTTCAAGAGAGTAGACTTAAAAACAAACAATCTTATAGAAGCAAATTTTCATAATGTATCAGATGCAACATTATGCACTACAATAACGAATAATTATGGTGCAAGTGTATCTACAATTGAACATCTAATGGCAGCGCTTTATGGAAAAAATGTAGATAATGCAATTATTGAAATCAATAATGATGAAGTACCAATTCTTGATGGTTCATCCAGAATATTTATTGATGCAATTGAAAAGTCTGGACTCAAACAAAGTGAAAATGCAATCAAAATAATCAAAATTCTAAAAAAAGTTGAAATCAAAAATGGAAATAAAAAAATCTCAATTGAACCATCAAATACCTCACTTGAAATTGATTTTGAAATTGAATTTAATAACCCAGTTATCGGAAGACAAAGAAATTCTATTAACATTTATGAAAGTGATCTAGAGGATATATATAATTCAAGAACATTTTGTTTATATGAGGATATTGAGAAGCTAAGAAATATAAATTTAGCTAAAGGTGGATCATTAGATAACGCTATAGTTGTCAAAGATGATAAGGTTTTAAATAAAAGTGGCTTAAGAAATAAAAAGGAATTTGTCAATCACAAGATATTAGATTGTATGGGAGATCTGTATTTATCTGGGCATAAAATCGTAGCAAAAATAATTTGCTCACAAGGTGGACATAAATTAACAAATCAACTTTTAAGAAAAGTTTTTAATGACAATACAAACTTTTCAATTTTTGAACTTAAGGGTAAAACTATACCTAATTCATTTGTTAATAAGACACAGTTAAAATCTATAGCTTAAAATATTTTGGTTTTTAATATAATCTGTTAAAAGTAATTATGTTAAAATTTTCAAAATTAACCATATTCATATCATTTGTATTTTTATTTGCATGTTCGACAGATAACACCAAAGTTTCAATTTTAGAGGAGGATGACCTAGAACTTCAAATGATTGATGCTTATAAGGAAGGCTATAAAGAACTTGAAAAAGGTGATGTCATTTATGCAGCAAAAAAATTCAATGAGGCAGAGTTATTATATCCACAATCAGAGTGGGCACCCAAAGCAGTTTTATTATCAGCTTATGCATTTTATTCACAGGATTATTATCCTCGTGCAATTTCAGAAATAGAGAGATTTATAAAAAAATATCCAAATCATAAAAATATGGATTATGCTCATTTTTTATTAGCAATGTGTTACTACGAAAATATAATTGATGAAAAAAAAGATCTCGAGCCACTTTTGCTTTCTAGAGAAAAATTTAAATATATTATCGAAACATATCCAAATACAGATTTTGCTCAGGATTCAAAATTTAAAATAGATTTAATAAATGATATCTTAGCTTCTAAAGAAATGTATGTTGGTATCTATTATTTAAAAAATAAGAAATGGGTTGCTGCAATAAACAGATTTAAACATATTGTGGAAAATTATCAAACTACCATCTATGTAGAGGAAGCCTTACATAGACTTGTTGAAACAAATTATAAAATAGGTTTAGTTGATGAGGCAGAAAAATATGCAAATGTTTTAGGATATAATTATCAATCAAGCGAATGGTATGAAAGATCCTACAAGATATTTAATCGAAAATATACGCTTTCGACTGAAATTAAAAAAGAAAAAAAGGGTGTATTCAAAAAATTTAAGAAGCTTTTTCAATGAAGAAAGTAGATAAGAATTTAGCAAAAAAAGATTATATTAATAAAATAAACTTAATTCAAAAATATAATGAAGCCTATTATGTTAATAGTGACCCAAATGTAACTGATGCTGTTTATGATGAATTAAAGAAAAATATTTTGGAATTAGAAAAGAAGTATGATTTTAAACATAAAAATTCGCCATCAAAATTAACAGGGTTTAAACCATCAAAAAATTTCAAAAAAGTAAGACACAAATTACCGATGCTTTCCTTAAATAATGCTTTTGATAAGGAGGATCTTTTAAATTTTGAAAAAAAAATTATTAACTTTCTGAGTTTTGATAAAGGTTTTCAGATTGAATATAGCGCTGAACCGAAGATAGATGGAATATCAGCCTCTCTTTTTTTTAAAAATGGAAAATTTACACAAGGTTTATCAAGAGGTGATGGAATAGAGGGGGAAGATATTACTGAAAATTTAAAAACTATAAGTGATATTCCTTCTTTTTTAAAAGGAGCTAATTTTCCGAGTGAAATAGATATTAGAGGTGAAGTTTATATTGGGAATAAAGATTTTGCAAAGATAAAAGATAAATTTGCAAATCCAAGAAATGCAGCCTCTGGATCCTTGAGACAGAAAAATCCAAAAGTAACGGGCAATATACCTTTAAAATTTATAGCTTATACTTTTGGTTTCTGTGATGATTTAAAAGTTAATTCACAGTTTGAATTTTTAGAAAAACTAGAGGAGTGGGGTTTTAAAGTTAATAAATACAACAAAATAATATCTGGAATTGATAAATTAATTAAAAACCATAAATTTGTTGAAGAAAAAAGAAATGAGATTGATTTTGATATTGATGGAATAGTATACAAGATAAATAGTTTAGATCTTCAAAAAAGATTAGGAAACGCAGCTAACGCACCTAGATGGGCAATTGCACACAAATTTTCAGCAAATAAATCTATATCAGAAATTTTAAATATTGAAATTCAAGTTGGAAGAACTGGAGCACTTACGCCAGTGGCAAAAATAAAACCAGTTAATATTGGTGGAGTTATGGTCTCAAATGCAACTCTACATAATGAAGATGAAATATATAGGAAGGATATTAGAATTGGAGATATCGTAACTGTAGAAAGAGCTGGAGATGTTATTCCTCATGTTGTATCAGTTGATATTCAAAAAAGATCCAAAAACTCAAAAAAATTTGACTTTCCTAAGAATTGTCCTTCGTGTGGTTCAAAGACTGTAAAAGATTATAATGAAGTAACAAAAAAATTCGATGCAGTCAGAAGATGTACTAGCGATGGTTTTAGTTGTGAAAAAATGGCTATGGAGAGAATAAAGCATTTCGTCTCAAAAGAGGCTTTTAATATAGAGGGATTGGGAAAAAAAATAGTTGAAAATTTCTGGGAACTTAAAATAATTAGATCTCCACAAGATATTTTTTCACTTGATTATGAAAAAATATCCAATTTAGATGGTTGGGGAAAATTATCAGTTTCAAATTTAAAATATTCAATAGATATAAAAAAAAAAATAAATTTAGATAAATTTATATATTCTCTTGGAATAAGGCATATTGGCCAGGAAAATGCAAAACTATTAGCCAATAACTTTAAAAATGTTGAAAATTTTTTTAAATTATATGAAAAGAAAAATTTTGAAGAACTTTTAAATATAGATGGTATTGGTGATACTCAAATTAAATCAATTAAAAATTTTTTTTCTAACCGTAAAAATGTAGAAGTTTTATCTAGTTTAAAAAAAATTTTAATAATTAATAACAAAAGATCTTTTGGTAATGATGGAAAGTTAAAAAATAAGCATATAATGTTTACAGGTAAACTTGATGGGGTCAGCAGAGCTGAAGCAAAATCTATTGTAGAAAAAAACTCTGGTAAAATAGTTAGCAATGTTACTAAAAAATTGGACTTTTTGATAATTGGCGAAAAACCAACCCCGAAGAAAGTTAATCTTGCAAAGGAACTAAAAATAAAAATTTTAAATCAAAAAGAATTTTTCAAGCTATTATAAGCTTTTGATAAGCCATTTCCTCTCATTAGAATTTAAATATTTTGATAACTTTGAATAAACTTCTAGATGATACCTCAGTAAATAATCCTTCTCTAATGTGTTAAGCATTTTATAATTTATTAAATCTTTATCTATAGGAGCCAAAGTCAAATTTTCAAAATTTAGTTTATTTTTATACTTTTTTACATAAATTAAGTTTTCTATTCTAATTCCAAATTTTCCTTCTTTATAATAGCCAGGTTCGTTGCTTAAAATCATTCCACTTTTAAGTTTTAATTTATTAAATTTAGATATTGCCTGAGGACCTTCATGAACATTAGAAAAAAAACCTACACCATGTCCTGTTCCATGGGCATAATCTAATCCGTCTTTTTTTAAAAATTGTCTAGCCTTTACATCGATTTTGGAACCATTGCTGTTAAGATTAATATTATATTTTGCAACTGCTATATGGCCTTTTAAAACTTGAGTAAATATTTTTTTTATATAATTTGATGGCTTTGAAAAGCACATTGTTCGTGTAACATCTGTAGTACCAAATTTATATTGTCCACCAGAGTCACATAAAAAAATATCATTTTTATGAATTAATCTATTAGTCTTTTTGTTAGCTCTATAGTGTATTATCGCACCATTAGCGCCAGCGCCTGCTATTGTACTAAAACTTGGGTAAAGAAAGTTTTTATTTTTTTTCCTCAGGTTTAACAATTTTTTTTCAGCAGATAATTCTGTTATTTTTTTATTACCCATATTTTTAATCCAATAAATAAATTTTGTTAATGCTAACCCGTCATATATGTGTGCTTCCTTCATATTATTGATTTCATAAGAATTCTTTAAAGACTTTAAATAGTAACAAGGATCTTGTCTTAAAATTACTTCAAATTTTGATTTAATTATTCTCTCATTGTAGATAGAACATGTTTTTGCATCTATCATTATTTTTTTACCTTTAAGGTTATTAATAAATTTTTCAAAATTTTTTGGATTAATTATTTGTTTTTTTGATATTTTTTTTTCACTTATTAATTTTCTCAGTTTTCTGATGTCTGATATCAAGAAAAAATTTTTATATTTATTAATTATAAGTCTACAATTAGGTATAGGTGAAAATGGAATATCTGCTCCTCTTATATTTAAAACCCACGCAACATTTTCTGGTGCGCTAACAAATAAATAATCACTTTTATTTTTTTTTATTAATTTTGAAACTTCAAAAATTTTATTTTTATGGCTTTTTCCAGTAATTTTTGAAGGTAGAGAGTAAAATAATTTATCGTTGCTTATTCTTTTAAAAATTTCATTAGCTACTAGATTTTTATTTATTGGTATTAATTCTATGTTTTTACCAAAATAGTAATCCATCTGATTTTTAGTGAAAAGTTTAGGGTCAAAACCCAATTTTAGATTTTTTAAAATATTTCGAGGTAAACATTTGTGAATTGGAATAATATTAAAATATCTTCCAGACTCTTTTTTTGCTTGAATAGTGTACCTTCCATCAACAAATAGATAGTTTTTTTTTTTAAAAATTATGGCTAATCCAGCAGATCCACTAAAATTAGATATCCTTTTTAGCCTATCAAAAAATACCTGTTCAGAGAAAAATTCGTCATTTTTTGGAATTACATATCCATCAATGTTGTATTTATCAAAATTCTTTTTTAGTTTTTCTATTCTCTTTTTAATCATTTAATTCTTTTTTGATATCTTATCCATCCAGGACTCCTAACTTTATCATCATTTTCAAAATCTTGATTAAATTCAAAATCATCATATTCACTTTTTTGTTCATCAATTTGTATATTTTTTTCAATGTGTTCCTTTGGAAGTTCGTCAACAAATCTTGAAGCCAGACTGTCAATCCAATCACCTTGATAAAATCTATTCATAGCAAAAGATATATAAGCTAAATTTTTTGCCCTAGTAATACCTACATAAGCAAGTCTTCTTTCCTCTTCTAAACCCTTTTCACCTTTCTCCTCTAAAGATTTTTGATGTGGAAATAAACCCTCTTCCCAACCAGGTAAAAAGACAACCTCAAACTCTAGACCTTTTGATGCATGCATTGTCATTAAATTAATTTTTTGACCATCCCAATCCTGATCAATTGATGTTGCTAATGATACATGCTCAAGAAAACTCTCTAAATTGTCAAACTCTTTCATCGCACTTAAAAGTTCTTTTATATTTTCAAGCCTATTTTCATTTTCAAGATCTTTTTTATTTTTAAGCATTCCTGAATATCCTGACTCATCCAAAATTAATTGGAGTAATTTTACATGATTTAATTTTTTGACATCTAGATCACTCTTCCATTTATTTATAAAGTTAATGAAGGAACTTAAACCTATCTTTGCTTTTGGCTTGATTTGATTTAATTCAATTAATTTTTTTGCAGATGAAAAAAGGCTAATTGAATTCTTTTTTCCATATTCAAATAATTGTTTTAATGTGCTCTCTCCAACAGCCCTCTTTGGATTATTTACAATCCTCTCAAAAGCTAAATCGTCACTCTCTTGATAAATAATTCTTAGGTAAGCAATACAATCCTTAATTTCTGCTCTATCATAGAATTTTGTCCCCCCAATTATTCTATATGGCAAACCTATTTTTAAAAATCTCTCCTCAAACTCTCTTGTCTGAAAAATTGCTCTCACTAAAATAGATATATTATTAAGTGAGTAATTTTTATTTAAAACTTTTTCAATTTCATCACTAACACCAACCGCTTCATCCTTTCCATTTTTGAAACAATTGAGTTTTACCAGTTGCCCTTCTGTCATATTGGTTTTAAGATTTTTTCCAACCCTATTTTTATTATTAGCTATCAAATTTGAGGCTACTGATAAAATATTTTGAGTAGACCTATAATTTTCCTCTAATCTAATTATTTTCGTATTTTCATATACTTTATCAAAGTCTAAAAAATTTTTTATTTCAGCACCTCTCCAACTATAAATCGATTGATCATCATCACCCACGCAGCAAATATTTTTGTTTTTCTTTGCTAAAAGATTTAACCATTTACTTTGTATAAAATTAGTATCCTGATACTCGTCAACTAAAATATATTTAAAATTATTTGTATATAAATCACTAATATTTTTTTCATTTTCTAAAATTTCCACACAGTGTAGAATTAAGTCACCAAAATCACATGAATTTAATCCAAGAAGTTTATCTTGGTATATTTTGTAAATTGGTAAAATAGTTTTTTCATAAATATCTTTTTTGTTAAGAATTACATTCTTAGGATAGAACCCTTTATTTTTCCACTTATCTATAATAGACAAAATTACTTTTGGAGAAAGTTTCTTAACATCAATGTTTTCTGATTTACAAATATTTTTAATTAACCTAACTTGATCATCAGTATCAATAATTGTAAAATTTGAATTTAGTCCAACTGCTTTTGCGTGTTTTCTTAAAAGCTTGGCGCATATAGAGTGAAATGTTCCAAGCCAAGGTAAACCACTTTTTTCAGATTTAAGCATTTTTATAACTCTATTCTGCATTTCTTTGGCCGCCTTATTAGTAAAGGTTACGGCTAAAATCTGATTAGGGATAATTTTCTTTTCTTTAATTAAATGAACAATTTTGGATGTTAACACCTTAGTTTTACCAGATCCTGCACCAGCTACCACTAATATGGGCCCTTCGGTGTGAATAACAGCCTCTTTTTGAGCCAAATTTAAATTTTTTAAATAATCAAAGTTTATCATTTTCAAATAATCATTATAAATCAAATTTAAAATTTCATGAAAAAAATAAATTTTAAATTTGATATAAATGGAAAAAAAATATTTTTTTTTCTCTCATTTATTTTTTTTGTATTTTTATTATACCTATCAATACCAAGTTTATACGACTCTGGAAGAGTCCAAAAAGACATAATTAAAAAATTAGATCAAGATTTTAAGTTAAATTTTAGTTTATCAACAGATATAAGCTATAGAATTCTCCCAAAACCACATTTTTTAATTAAAGATTGTGAATTAATACAACTTGAGTCAAATGTGTCGAATAGAATTGCAGAGATACAGGAATTTAAGATCTTTATAAATCAAGGAAATTTTTTTAATAAGGAAATAAAAATCAAAAGCCTTATTATTTCAAAAGCTAATTTTTTTATAAATAAATCAAATTTTAGATTTATAAGAGATTTTTTTGATCAAAAGTTTAGTGAAAAAAAAATAAAAATAAATAAAAGTAAAATTTTTTTTAAAGATAAAGATGAAGAGGTAGTTTTTATTTATACGATAAAAGATATCGCAACATCTTATGATACTGATTTAAATAAAAATAATTTTACGATGAATGGAGAATTATTTAATATTTTTAATAAAATTAATTGGTCTAAAAATTTTAATACACAAAAAAAAATCACTAAAATTAATTCTAAAAAAATTGCATTAAGTTTTCAAAATGAAGCTGATTTCGTAAATAATGAGTATGAATATAGAAATAATCTTGAACTACAATCAAACAAATTTAAAACAAAATATAAATTAAATGAAGATAGTATTAGTTTTTCTTCAAAAAAATCATTAATTAAAAATACAGTAATAAATTATAAAGGAGAAATAGATTTAAATCCATTTAATTTAAATATAAACATAAATTCTCAAAAATTGGATTTAAACTACTTCTTTAAAAATTTAAATTTATTTAACGAATTATTAATAAGTAAACTTTTTTTCAAAAAAAACTTATATGCTGAAATAAATGTCAAGTCTGACAACATTGTAAAAAGTAAGATCTTTAATAAAGCAGATTTAAAAATAAATTTTCAAGGGGGAGAAATTAATCTGAATGATAGTATATTTTATAGTGATAAAATTGGTACATTAAAATTTAAAGATAGTAAATTCATCGTTAATGAAAATCAGTTATTATTTGAAGGTAGATCACAATTAAATATTAAAAACTTAAATTATTTTTATAAATTATTTTTGATACCAAAACAAAAAAGATTTGATATTAATTCTATTGATTTTCTTTTTCAAATAAATCCTAAAAATGGAATAATTAAAGTTAAAAAAATTATTTTTTACGATAAAAATAATAAACGAATAGATTCAAAGCTTTCTGAAAATTTTTTAAACGAGTATAGTGATGATGAGTTTTCATATTTAAATCCAATAAAATTCAAAAATTTTCTTAAGAAACTTCTTATCAATTATGCAGATGAGGGGTAAATCATTTTTTTTGGATCAACTATCTTATTATAATCTTTTTCTGAAATTAATCCTGATTTAAGTGCTTCAGCTTTTAGTGTAGTTTTGTTCTTCAATGCTTTCTTTGCAATTTTTGCTGCATTATCGTAACCAATTTTAGGAGCTAGTGCTGTTACAAGCATTAAAGAATTATCTAAGAGATCTTTAATTCTTTTTTTATCAGCTTTTAGTCCCGATACACAATATTTTGCAAAACTTTTAGAGGAGTCTGACATTATGTGAATAGATTGTAATATGTTGTGAATTATTAGTGGTTTGAAAACATTTAATTCAAAATGTCCATGCGAACCAGCCATTGTAATCCCATTATGATTTCCAATTACTTTAACACATACCATTGTTACTGCTTCACACTGAGTTGGATTTACTTTTCCAGGCATTATTGAGGAACCTGGTTCATTTTCAGGTAAAATTAGTTCGCCATATCCAGCTCTTGGTCCTGAACCCAAAAATCTTATATCATTAGCAATTTTCATTAAACAGACAGCTGTAGTATTCATTGTCCCTGAAAAATTTACAATTGCGTCATGTGCAGCCAGTGACGCAAACTTATTTGCTGATGGTTTAAATGGTAATTTTGTAATTTTTTTGATTTCATTTACAATTTTACGATCAAATCCTTTTTTTGTATTAATACCTGTACCAACTGCAGTACCGCCTTGCGCTAAGAAATAAATTTCATCTAAAGCTTTTCTTATTCTTTCTATACACTTTGATAATTGAGCATGATACCCTGAAAACTCTTGGCCCAAAGTAATTGGGGTTGCATCCTGTAAGTGTGTTCTTCCTATTTTAACAATTTTTTTAAATTCTTTTTCTTTTTTTTTTAATTGCAAATTTAACAAGTTCAAGCTTGGAATTAATTTTTCTTTAGTCCACATTGCAATAGACATGTGCATTGCAGTTGGAAAAACATCATTGGTTGACTGAGATTTATTTACATGGTCATTTGGATGGACAGGTTTTTTTGTTCCCTTTTTTCCACCCATTATCTCTATAGCTCTATTTGCAATCACCTCATTAACATTCATATTTGTCTGAGTGCCGGAACCTGTCTGCCAAACCTTTAATGGAAAATGATCATCGAGTTTTCCAGAGATTACCTCATTTGATGCTTTAATTATTGCATTTTTAATTTTTTGATCAATATCCCCGTTTTTTTGGTTAACTATAGCAGCAGCTTTTTTGATTATTGCAATGGATTTAATAACTATTGGCCTTACCAAAAAATCACCAATATCAAAATATTTGCTTGATCTTTGTGTTGATGCTCCCCAATATTTTTCACTTGGTACGTTTATAACTCCAATACTGTCAAATTCTTTTCTATATTTCATTGATTATTTATGTCTAACATATATTAAAATTAATTAAACTTACAGGAGCAAAATGACAAATTTTGAAAAAGTTGGATTATTTATGAAAACCTTTGGCCAGGAGGTTAAAAGCAAACCTAGTTTAAGTAATGACAAAATTAATACTCTTAGAATAAGCTTGATTGAAGAGGAACTCAATGAATTGAAAGAAGCGATACAAAATAATGACTTAAAAGAAACAGTAGATGCACTTACTGATATTTTATATGTTACTTATGGCGCTGGCCATGCTTTTGGAGTAGATCTTGATAAATGCTTTGATGAAGTTCAAAAATCAAACATGAGTAAAATTGGAGAGAATGGTAAACCTATTTATAACGAACATGGAAAAGTTATGAAAGGCCCAAATTATTTTAAACCTGATCTATCAAAATTTGTTAAGTAAATTAATTTTTTGAATTAATTGATTTAACCAATTGTTTTCCAATTATCTCACCCAATAATGGTGGAACGGCATTTCCTATTTGAAGATTTTTACTAGTTTTACTTCCATAGAAGATAAACTTATCCGGAAAACCTTGTAGTCTAGCACCCTCTCGTGTTGATAAAGCTCTATTTTGAAAAGGATGAATACATCTTGATGAAGAAGGTGTTCCAAAGTTTCTTGTTATGGTTGGGGAAGGTTTAGTTGGATCAATTCTTGCATAAACATTATTAAAATATTTCTTGGGTCTTAAATTTGATGGTAAATCTGAAATATCTCCATTTGGAGGGACTAAACTAATAATTTTCTGCATTCTCTCTCCATATTTAGAACAATTATGTTCAGTAAGTATTTTTATACTTCCTCTCATTTTTTTTTTGATAATCATTTTTAGGTTTACATAAGTATTGATTTCTTTCCTCACCCACATTTAATTTAGGTAAATCAGAAATCGCTGACATAATAGTCAAATATTTATCCTCAAATAAATTTTTATTTTTTGACTTAATAATTTTTGGAAATTGAAATGAATAA
>MDTG01437746.1_pt1 | contig 23493 bp, 19 predicted proteins | sample 811421 | NCBI WGS metagenome assembly MDTG01 (sample SAMN05326645, study PRJNA326480) | marine metagenome | isolation source: seawater | place: Pacific Ocean: South East | collected 2011
CCCCGGCCTTCTCGAGGGCGGTCCGTTCCGCGTGCGGTCCGCCGTACCTCCGGTACCGATCCTCGGCGAGCACCGTCCCGTCCGCGCCGGCCACCACCGCGCCCACCATGCAACCGGGTTCCACCAGGCCGTGCCCACGGGCCGCCACCCTCGCGGCGCGGTCCATCAGGCGATCCAGGTTCGACCGGTCGATGCTCACGGCCCGGGCTCCCGCGCCGGTCCCCGGACGTGCTGTCCGCACGTGGGGATCACTCGCTGGCCAGCACTTCTTCCTTGAGGCGGTCCGGCATGATCCGGTACTCGCACGGCTCCATCGAGCTGGTGGCGCGTCCCTGGGTCATCGATCGCAGGACCGTGGTGTAGCCGAACATCTCGGAGAGGGGCACCTCCGCCTGGATGACCCGGACGTTGTTGCGGATCTCGCTCTCGATGATGTGGCCGCGACGCGAGGCCAGGTCGCCCGAGACGTTCCCGAAGAACTCGTCCGGGGTGACGATCTCGACCTTCATGATCGGTTCCAGCAGCGCCAGCCCGGCCTGGGTGCAGGCCTGGCGGAACGCGAGCGCCCCCGCCTGCTCGAACGCCACCTGGCTGGAGTCGACGTCGTGGTACGAGCCGAAGACCAGCTCCACCTTGACGTTGATCACCGGGTAGCCGCCGATCACGCCGCTGGCCGCGGCGGAGCGGGCTCCGGTCTGCACCGAGGGGATGTACTCCTTGGGGATGACCCCGCCGCTGATGCTGTCCACGAAGACCACGCCGTCGACCATCTTGAGCTCCTGCTCCTCGGCCTCGTCGGGGGTGATGGGGGCGACGTTGATCACCGCGTCGCCGTACTGGCCGCGACCGCCGGACTGCTTCTTGAACAGGCCGCGGACGTCGTTGGCATCCCCGGTGATCGTCTCGCGGTAGGAGACCCGCGGTCGACCGACCTGGACGCCGACCTTCATGTCCCGCACCAGCTTGTTCTTGATGATCTCCAGGTGGAGCTCGCCCATCCCGGAGATGATCGTCTCCCCGGTCTCCTCGTTGTACTGCGAACGGAAGGAGGGGTCCTCGCGCCGGATGGTGGTCAGGGCCTCCCCGAGCTTCTTCTTGTCGTCGGCGGTGTTGGGCTCGATGGACATCGAGATCACCGGCTCCGGGAAGTCCATCTTCTCGAGGATCACGGGCTCGTCCACCGAACAGATCGTGTCCCCGGTGAAGGAGTTCTTGAGGCCGATCAGCGCGACGATCTGCCCGGCCCCGACCTGGTCGAGCGCCTCGCGGTCCTTGGCGTGCATCTCGAAGATCCGCGACACGTTCTCCTTCTTGTTGTTCGAGGGGTTGAGGACCCTCGATCCCCGGGGAAGGACCCCGGAATAGACCCGGACGTAGGTCAGGTCCCCGTGGGTGTCGTTGACCACCTTGAACACCAGCGCGGAGAAGGGGGCGTCGTCACTGTTGGGACGCACCAGGCTCTTCTCGGGATCCCTCGGGTCGGTCCCGGTGATCTCGGGCACCTCGGTGGGGGTCGGCAGGTAGTCGATGACCCCGTTGAGCAGCCGCTGGACCCCGATGTTCTTGAGGGCCGAACCGCAGAAGACCGGGTTGCAGCTCATGTCCAGGGTGCCCTTGCGGAGGGCGGCCCTGAGCTCGTCGGGGGTGATCGAGGACTCGTCCTCGATGTACTTCTCGACCAGCGTGTCGTCGAGCTCCGAGGCCTTCTCCACGAGTTCGTGGTGCCACATCTCGGCCTCGTCCTTCATGTCGTCGGGGATCTCGCGTTCCTCGACCTTCGCCCCGAGCTCCCCGGCGTCGAAGTAGTAGGCCCGCATCTCGAGGAGGTCGATGATCCCCTTGAGGTCGTCGGCGGAGCCGATCGGGATCTGGACCGCGATGGGGTTCGCGCCGAGGCGGGTCCTGATCGAGTCGAAGGAGTACTTGAAGTCGGCCCCGATCTTGTCCATCTTGTTGATGAAGCAGAGCCGCGGGACGTCGTACCGGTCCGCCTGCCGCCAGACGGTCTCGGACTGCGCCTCGACGCCCTCCTTGCCGTCGAAGACCGCCACCGCCCCGTCCAGCACCCGGAGCGAACGCTCGACCTCGATGGTGAAGTCGACGTGCCCGGGGGTGTCGATCAGGTTGATCTTGTAGTCCACTTCGTTGTGCGTCCAGGGGCAGGTGGTCGCGGCCGACTGGATCGTGATGCCCCGCTCCTGCTCCTCCGCGAGGAAGTCCATGGTCGCGGTGCCCTCGTGGACCTCGCCCATCTTGTAGTTCATGCCCGTGTAGTAGAGCACTCGCTCGGTGACCGTGGTCTTGCCGGCGTCGATGTGGGCGCAGATACCGATGTTGCGTACTTTTGAGAGGTCGATGCTCATCAGATGATCCAGTTCGAGGTAGGGGTTGGGTGGCCTCGTTGGGGCCTGGGGGATGCTGGGGTCGGGATCCGTCGGCGAGGGCTCCACCCGCTTCCGTCGCACGATCGTGGGCGACGGAATCGAGTGATGGGCGTGAAAAAAGCAGAATCCGGGATTCTATCGACGCGCGATCCCCAATTCAAGCAGAAGATCCGCCCAATGGGCTTCAGACGCCGCGCACCAGCCGATGTCCCTCGAGATCCAGTTCCCGGCAGATCGGGTCGACCTCCTTCATGAACCGGCGTCCGTCCTGGACGTACCCGGCGGTCGGCCGCAATTCAGGCAGTTTCAGGCTGAAGAAGCGGTTCAAGCGCGCCATGTGGAGTTCCCTCACCAGCTTGGCGGTCATCGACGCGAGGGCTGCGGGGAGGTGCTTCTCCTCCGATCGGGACTCGAACGAGACGGTGATCGGACCTTCCGGGAAGTCCAGCCGGTAGCGGCTCACGTCGGCCGTCTCCCCGAGGATCCGGACCGCGGCGCCCGGCCACGCGTGGGCGAGCTGCTCGCGGTAGCCCTGCCGGCCTCCCTGCCGGTCGATGATGACCCGGGGGTGGTCCCCCGGGTGGTCGCGCCGGATCCCCTCGGCGAGCCGGAGCGCGGCGGCGAGGTTCAGCGAGCTCTTGCGCTCGTTGCGGACCGCGGCGTCGTTGATCTGCGATGGATGCACGGTCTCGCACCTCAGGGACCGCAGCGTGATCCCCGCGGACCTCATGACCCGATGCAGCATCGCGGCCTGGATCCCGTGTTCCTCGAGGGTGCCGGCAAGGGGCAGGTCGATGACCGGCCCCCCGTACCAGGGTTCGGCGGGCAGGACCGCCCCGAGTCGCTCGAACAGCGCGAGGTCGGAACAGGGCATCGTCTCGTGCTCCGAGCAGAGCATCGCCATCAGGCCCCGCTCCAGGTGGCGACACGGATGCGACTTCCCCGCCGAGGATCCCTTCAGAAGCTTCGAGTCGTTGATCGCCAGCCTTCGACGCTTGTCGGACGGCTTGCGGCAGACCACCTCGGACAGGAGTTCCCAGAGGTCCGGGGGACCGTCCCGGGGGTCCGCACCCTCGATCACGAAGCAGCTGGACCCGATGCACAGCGGACCCAGCATGGGGCCGTACCCCGCCTCGTCGATGCCGGCGTAGATCAGCATCCACGCAGGCTATACGACCACTTTCGGGGCCGGATCGGGCTCCGCGGGATCGTCAGATTTCCCACAGGATCGGCGACCACCCGACTAGACTCTGGACATGAGCTCCCGTCCATCCAAGGGCAAGGTCCTGGTCGCGATGAGCGGCGGCGTCGACTCCTCGGTCGCGGCGGCGGTGCTGCAGCGTGCGGGTCACGACGTGGTCGGGCTGTTCATGCGGCTGGGCTCCCCGGGGGAGCACCTCGAGCCGTCGTGCGACGTGCGCATCGGGAAGCAGGGCTGCTGCTCCATCAACGATGCCGACGACGCCCGGCAGGTCGCCACCCGCCTCGGCCTGCCCTTCTACGTGGTGGACTTCAAGCAGGACTTCTCGCGAATCATCGACTACTTCGTCGCCGAGTACGATGCCGGCCGCACCCCGAATCCCTGCGTGCGCTGCAACGACTGGCTGAAGTTCGGACGTCTCCACGAGTACGCGTCCCAGATGGGGGCTTCCCACGTCGCCAGCGGGCACTACGCCCGGGTCCTGCCGACCAGGGCGGGGAAGCACCGTCTGCTCCGAGGCCTGGACCGAGACAAGGACCAGTCCTACGTGCTCTTCGGCGCCCGGCCCGAACGGCTTTCGGAGATGCTCCTGCCCATCGGCGGGATGAGGAAGTCCGAGGTCCGGGAGCTGGCCCTGGAGCTGGGCCTGCCCGTCTTCGACAAGCCCGACTCCCAGGAGATCTGCTTCGTGCCGGACGGGGACTACGCGGGGCTCGTGGATCGCCGATCCGACCTGGGGCTCCGGGAGGGGGCGATCGTGGACCGGGACGGGCACCGGATCGGGACCCATTCCGGGCACCAGAAGTTCACCGTGGGCCAGCGACGAGGGCTGGGCCTGCACTCCTCGGTCCCCCTCTTCGTCCTCCAGCGAGATCCGTCGACGAACCAGGTGGTGGTCGGCCCGCGAGAGGAACTTGCCTCCAACGGGCTCTTCGCCGCCGAGGCCAACTGGCTGGTCGAGCCGCATCGCGGCTGGCGACCCTGCGAGGCGAGGATCAGGTACAACTCCCCGCCGGTCCCCGCCGAGGCCAGGCTCCTCGCCGACGACGGCCTCGAGGTCCGCTTCGCGGAGCCCCAGGTGGCGGTCGCCCCCGGGCAGGCGGTGGTCTGCTACGAGGAGGACCTGGTCCTGGGTGGCGGCTGGATCGAGCGGCCGTCGGACGACTGAGCCCGACCGGTTCAGGACCCGGGGGCCTCCGGGAACCAGCCCGGGACCAGCACGAAGAGCACCGTGACGTAGGCGAGGTACATCAGCAGGAGGAGCAGTCCCTCCATGCGGATCACCCGCCCCCCGCTGACGAGGATCGGGACCGCGGCGACCGAGACGATCAGCAGTGCGGGGAGGTCCACGAAGTAGATCTGCGGGTCCACCGGGATCGCCCCGAACAGCAGCACCAGCCCGAGGATCCCCAGCACGTTCATGATGCACGACCCGAGTATGTTCCCGACCCCGAGTTCCTGCTGCCCCTTCAGTGCGGCGTAGATGCTGGTGACGAGCTCGGGGAGGGAGGTGGTGAAGGCGACCACCGTGAGGCCGATCACGGTCTCCGGCACCCCGATCCCCCGTCCGACCACCACCGCGCCTTCCACGAACAGCTGGGACCCCGCGACCAGCATCACCGGGCCCAGCAGCAGCCCGAGCCCGATCGACCAGGCCCGGGTGGTCGGCTGGTCCGGTCGGGCCTCGACCACGGGATCGTGCCGAGCCTGCCTCGTCCAGTAGAAGTACCCGGCGAGCAGGAGCAGCAGGACCACGCCGTGCCAGGGGGTGAGCTGGTTGTCGAAGGGCAGCGCCAGCAGGGGGACGAGACCGACCAGCACCACCACGAGGAGGTCGCGGCCCATGCTCCGGCCCTTGAGGGGGATGGGACGGGCCAGCGCGACCGCGCCGAGGACCAGGCCGAGGTTCGCGACGTTCGAGCCCAGCACGTTCCCCAGCGCGATGCCCTCTCGATCCGTGAGGTTCGCGTAGAGCGAGGCGGCCAGTTCCGGCACGCTGGTCCCGACCGCGACGATCGTCGCCCCGATGAAGAACGGGGAGAGCCTCGCCCGCCTGGCGAGGGCCACCGCCGCGGTCACCAGCAGGTGGGCACCGAGGACGAGCACGCCGGCTCCCCCGATCATCACGAGGACGGCCACTCCCGACGAAATTTGGCCGAGATCCGGAATCATCACTGCGTCCGAGTATAGGAATTTCCCCGGATCCCTCGCTACCATGGCGCCCTGAAGATCACCACCACCACGCCGACCGGAGGCATTCCACCATGACCAGCACCACCAGCCGCATCGAGGAACTCCTGGGATCGGAATCCGAGAGCCTTCTCGGCCACACCGCCAAGGTCGACAAGTCCCTCCTGCACGCTCCCGGCCCGGACTGGGTGGAACGGATCTTCGGTCCCAGCGACCGCAATCCCCAGGTGATGAAGTCCCTCCAGCAGATGTTCGACCATGGCCGGCTGGGGGGGACGGGCTACCTCTCGATGCTCCCCGTCGACCAGGGGATCGAGCACTCCGGTGGCGCCTCCTTCGCGAAGAACCCGCTCTACTTCGACGGCGAGAACATCATCAAGCTCGCGATGGAGGGTGGCTGCAACGCGGTCGCGACGACCTTCGGAGTGCTCGGATCGGTCTCCCGGAAGTACGCCCACCGGATCCCGTTCCTGTGCAAGCTCAACCACAACGAGCTCCTGAGCTACCCGAACGAGTACGACGAGATCCTCTACGGCACGGTCGAGGAGGCCTGGAACCTCGGGGCCACCGCGGTGGGGGCCACCATCTACTTCGGCTCCGAGGGATCGCATCGGCAGATCGTCGAGATCGCCGAGGCCTTCCAGCACGCCCACGAGCTCGGCATGGCCACCGTGCTCTGGTGCTACCTGCGGAACCCGGCCTTCAAGCGGGACGGCAAGGACTTCCACGTCTCCGCCGACCTGACCGGCCAGGCGAACCACATCGGGGTCACCATCGAGGCCGACATCATCAAGCAGAAGCAGGCGGAGCTGAACGGCGGCTACGTCGCGATGAACGAGGGCGGCACCAGCTTCGGCAAGTACGACGACCTGATGTACACCGAACTCTCGAGCGACCACCCCGTGGACCTGACCCGCTACCAGGTGCTCAACTGCTACTGCGGACGCGCCGGGATGATCAATTCCGGCGGTGGGTCGGGCGAGAACGACCTGGCCCAGGCGGTGCGGACCTCCGTGATCAACAAGCGCGCGGGCGGCATCGGCATGATCTCCGGTCGCAAGGCCTTCCAGCGTCCGATGAAGGATGGCGTGGAGCTCCTCCACGCGATCCAGGACGTCTACCTCAACGACGAGATCACCATCGCCTGAACGAAACAGGCCGATCCCGGACATCCCGGGGATCGGCCTGTGGTGGCGACCTCGTGTCGGTCAGGCGTTCGCCTGGACCCCCTCGATCGAGTCGACCTCGAGGGAGAAGGGGCCCGCCTTCTTGTCGTAGATGTAGAACTCGATCGCCTTGACCTCATCGGGGCTGATCGAGCCCGGGGCGCGCTGCCCGAAGAAGTGCCGCTGCATCTCCCGGATGGGGATCACGACGTCCATCCACTCGCCGTCGACCGTCTCGAAGCGGTACCAGTAGGAGTCGCCTCCCATGGAGTTGCTCTTGCGGGTGCCCATGATCCAGGTGCGGCCATCACCCCGGACGCGCAGCTTGATGGAGTCGGAACCGGAGAACGTGTCGGCCGCGACCCCGCAACGAATCGAGGAGAATCCACCGTTGTTGCGCAGCGAGGTCTCGCCCGTGAACAGCATGGATTCCCCCGTCATTCTGAGGTTGCCCGTGGAGAGTCCGCCCATGACGCCGTCGAGGACGATCCGCCAGTCCTGGATCTCCGAGCGGTCGTCGAAGGTGAAGACCTTCCGTGCCGACTCGTCGGAGGGCGCGGGCCGGCTGGTGGTCATCTGCTGGGACTGCATGAGTGCGTCCATGATCCGGCGGTAGGCCCAGGCCCGCGAACCCGCGTCGATCATCGCGTCCGCATCCTCGATCGCCCGGCGCACGTTCTCGGCCTGCATCGGTGAGAGGTTCCAGCCGGTCCCGAGCGCCACCGCGTCCAGCGCGGTGGCGTAGACCGCACAGCAGGCCTCGGGGTCGCCGCTGTTGTACAGCGGGACGCCACGGTCGATCGCCTTGGTCAGCAGCTGCTGGAGCGGGGCGACCACGGTCGGGGGGACCAGCACGCGGTCGATCAGGTGGACCACCCCGTTGCTCGCGTCCACGTCGGCGGTCTCCACGATGGAGTCCTCGACCAGCAGGCGCCCGCGGATGCCCTCGAGGGAGAGCTCGGTGCCGGCCAGGGTCTCCACCGAGTCGACCTCGAGGAGGTCACGCGCGTAGAGCCGGCCGGGAACGACGTGGTGGGTCAGGATCCTGGTCAGGGTGCCCCGTCCGGGTTCCTCGAGCAGGCCTTCGATCACGCCGTCATCGAGCCGCTCGAAGGCCTCGTTGGTCGGGGCGAACACCGTGAACGGCCCGTCTCCGGAGAGGGCGCCCCCGAGGTCCGCGGCCTGGACCGCCGCGACCAGGGTGCTCAGGCGATCGGAAGACGAGGCCACGGCGGGGATTGTGTCGTTGATTGATCCGGAATTGGCGGCGGCCGCGAGGCTCAGGCTGGCGGCGCTCAGAAGCAGGGTGGTCATGGTTCGTTCCTCGCTGAGGGTAAAACGTTCAAATCGTTCACTTCACATCACTGTACCGATTTACGCTCCGACCGTGGCGCTGGATCGACCAAAACGTCCAAAAAACAACCAGATGGCGCCGGAGCGCCATGAGTTCGGAGTGCTGGCTCGAATCAACCGCCGGAGGTGGCGACCTGGCCCTCGCTCGCGGATCGATTGCGCCGCTTGGGACGGGCTTGCCTGGCCTGCTCCTCCGCCACTCGGCGCTGTTCCTCCTCGGCGAAGTCCTCGCCGAAGCGCACCAACCGAAGGCTGTTGGCGATCACGAAGACGTAGGCGACCGCCTGGTAGAAGGGCGTCACGTAGATGTCGATCTGACCGGTGGCGGCCAGCGCGAGTCCCACCACCGCGAGCACGAGGCTCGCCGCGATGTTCTGCGCGACGATCCCGCGGGTCCGCCTCGCCAGGTCCAGCAGGAACGGCAGGTGACGGAGATCGTCGTTCATCAGGGCGACCCCGGCGGAGTTGGTGGCGATGTCCGACCCCGTCAGCCCCATGGCCACCCCGACGTCCGCGGAGGCCAGGATCGGGCCGTCGTTGATGCCGTCGCCGACCACCAGGGTCCGGTGGCCCTTGGAGATCAGGTACTTGAGTTCCTCGTGCTTCTCCTCCGGCAGGCACTCCGCCTCGATGGAGTCGACCGCCACGGTCTGTCCCACCCGTTTCGCGACGGAGAGGCGGTCCCCCGTGAAGATGCAGACCCTGCGGACCCCGGCTTCCCGCAGCCCCGAGACCGCCTCCACCGCATTGGACCTGAGGGCGTCCTCGAGCCCGACCGCGCCGAGGTACTGCTCGTCGAGCATCACGTGGACCCCGGACATGCCCTCGATCTTCTGCTCCACCTCGGCGAGCTCCGAACGGATGTCCGGGTTCATGTCCGCGAGCCAGTCGGGTCGTCCCGCGAACACCACGCCGTGTTCGGTCTCCGCCTTCACCCCTCGTCCGTGCACCTCGGTGTAGGAACGAAGCGATTCCGGGGTGATCCTCGCCCGCTCGGCGGTCTCGAGGATGCTTCGGGCCAGGGGGTGGTTCGAGGACTGCTCGGCGTCCGCGGCGCGCTGCAACAGCATCGCACCCTCCACGCCCTCCGCGGGGGCCAGCCGGCTGACCGCGAACTTCCCGGTGGTCAGGGTTCCCGTCTTGTCGAGCACCACGGTGTCGATGCGGCTCGCGGACTCCAGGGTCCTGGTCTGCTTGATCATGATGCCCAGCCTCGCCGCGGCCGCGAATGCCGCGACCATCGCCGTCGGGTAGGCGATCAGCAGCGCTCCCGGACAGGTCACCACCAGCACGGTGATCGCCCGGACCGCCGCCGCCTCGCGGGCCTCGGGATCCGTCCCGTTCGCGGTGAAGAACCCGACCGCGATCGCCACCATGAGGACCACCGGGACGTAGTAGGAGGCAAGCCGCTCGATGAGCTCCTGTCGGCGGCCCTTCGTCGACTCGGCCTCGCGAATGAGCTGCTCCACCTTGCCGATCGTGGTCTCCCCCGCGATCGCGGTCACCTCGATGTCGACCTGCCCGGTGAGGTTGGTGGTGCCCGCGTAGACCTCGGTGCCCTTGATCGCCTCGATGGGAATCGCCTCCCCGGTCAGCGAGGCCTGGTTGATGTCCGTTCGCCCCTCGATGATCCGCCCGTCCGCCGGGAGGTTCTCACCCGGTCGGACCCGGACCACGGATCCGATGGTGACGTTCCTCAGGCCGGTCTCGTGCTCGTTGCCCTCCGCGTCCACGATCCGCGCCATGTCCGGGGTGAGCTCGACCAGCTCGCGAATCGCCCGCTGCGCCCCCCAGGCCGTCCGCGAGAGCACCAGTTCGGCGATCCACAGGAAGAACGCGAGGAATCCGGCGGCCAGGTATTCGCCGACCGCGATCGCCGCGAGCACGGCCAGGCTGGCAAGTGCGTCGCTCGAGGGGGTTCCCGAGAGGATCTCGCGGATGGCACCCCTCGCGAGGGGGATCACCAGGATGACCGCCCCGCAGGTCGCCGCCACGTCCGCGACCTGCTGGTCGAATCCGAAGGCGTAGCGCCCGATCCAGGCCACGAGCAGGAGCATCCCGCCCAGCAGGGCGAAGAAGAGCTGGCGCTCCAGCCTCCGGGCGCCACCCTCGTCCCAGGTCCGATCCGTTGGTTCCTGATTGACGGGTGAGAGCGTGGTGTCGCTCATGCAGGGACTCCGTGGTTGGGTGATGGGGCGGGGACATCATAGCCCGCCGGGAGTCCACTCGCGGCAGATGGGGCCGCGAGTTTGTACGCTCTGGGCGGGCACGGGTTCGTCGACCGGCCCGTCCCGGCCGGATTTACCGCGTGGAGGAGCCCCCATGAACGACCGACCGTCCGCCCCGGTTCCCGCCTCCGTGATCGGAGACGGGCAGATGGGACTGGTCATGGCCGACCTGCTGCACCAGAACGGGCACGACGTCCGGGTCTGGGGCCCGATGGACGCCGAGGTTCGCGAACTCGCCAGGACTCGCCGGAGCGCGAGGCTTCCCGGCTACGAGGTCCCCGAATCGATCCTCGTGAGTCCCGACCCGGTAGCGGTCCTGGCCAACACCCGCCTGGTGGTCTGCGCGATTCCCTGCCAGTACATCCGCCCGGTGTTCGAATCCGTCGTCGATGAACTGGCGGGCACCCCGATCATGGTCAGCGTGGCGAAGGGACTCGAGGTGGGCAGCCTGCTCCGGCCGACCCAGATCCTCCACGACGTGCTCGGCGAGCGGGGGCGTCGAGGGGTCTGTCTCTCCGGTCCGACCATCGCCACCGAGCTCGCCGCCCGGATGATCGCGACGATGGTCGCCGCCGGAGACGACCTCGAGGCGATCCGCGCGGTCCAGGGGTACTTCACCACCCCCTGGATGCGGGTCTACACCCACGAGGACCTGCCGGGCGTCGAGTTCGCGGGCGCGGTCAAGAACGTGGTCGCGATCGCGGCCGGGATCCTCGACGGGCTCGGCCAGGGATTCAACGCCAAGAGCGCCCTGCTCGCGCGGGGACTTTCCGAGGTGGTGCGACTGGGGACCGCCCTGGGCGCGCGCCGTGAGACCTTCTTCGGGATCTCGGGAGTGGGGGACCTCGCCACGACCTGCTTCAGCCCCGATGGGCGCAATCGCAGCTGCGGCGAGGCGATCGGGTCGGGAACCAGCCTCGAGGACTACCTGGCCGGGTCGATGTGCGTGGTGGAGGGGGTCGAGACCACCAAGGCGATCGTGGAACTGGCCCGGGCGCGGGGCGTCGAGGTCCCCATCCTCGATGCCGTCCACTCGGTGCTCTTCGAGGGACTCCCCGCCCGGAGCGCCATCGAGGGACTGCTCTCGAGGGATCTCGGGTCCGAGACGATCGGCTGATGAGGTCCGGCGAACCCGCTCACTCGTCCTCGAGGAAGCATGCGTTCACCAGATCCTCGAGCGCCCTGATCGCCTCCGTGGCATCATCCCCGTCCGCGGTGATCTCGAGCTTGGTTCCCATCGTCCCCGCGAGCATGAGCATCTGCATGATCGACTTGCCGTCGACCGATTCGTCGGAATCGAGTCTGCGGACCGCGATCGACGAGCTGAACTCGGCGGCCCGTTCCGCGAAGGTCATGGCCGGCCTCGCGTGCAGGCCAAGCTTGTTCAGGATCTCGACCTTGCATCGCTCCAAGTGATGGCTTCCATTCGTCGGCGTGGGAGTCGAAGGGGGGACGGGCACCGGGTCCCGTGGCTCATCGGACCTGGGAGGTGTCCGCCTCGTCGAGAAGGGTCATGATCTCCTCGGCGGTCGAGGCCTGCCTGAGGAACTTCCTGAACTGCTCCTGGGAGAGGTTGGCGAAGATCGCCTCCATCGCGTCGAGGTGCTCCTCGGGCCGGTCCTCGGGACTGAGCAGGAGGAACAACGAATACACCGGTTGCTTGTCGAGGGCCTTGAAGTCGATGCCCTTCGCGGAGATGCCGATCGTCACCATGATCCGGTCGACCTTCGGACTCTTCACGTGGGGAACCGCCACCCCGTGGCCGAAGCCGGTGGACCCCTTGCGTTCCCGGCTGAGCACCGCCTTGGTGAACTCCTCCTGGAGCTCCACGTCGATCGAGCCGGACTCCACGAGCGAGCCGATCAGCTCCTTGACCGCATCCTCCCGCTTCTCGGCCCGGAGGTTCGGGATCACTGACTTCTCTACGACGATTTCACGAAGTTTCATGGTTTCTTCCCTGACGCCCCGGGGCCCGGATGCCGATCTGAGGTTGGTGCTTGTTCAATGATGGTTGTCTCTTAATCGGCTCTTCCAGTCGTTTAACTGTCGAACAACCTTGTCATGGGCCAGATCGATGGACGCGGTCAGCTCCCGATCGACGGCCTTGGCCACGAATTCGTCATGGCCTTCCGCCGAGGCGTGGATCTCGCAGGTGAAGTCGCCTCCCTCGCGGTCGACCACCACTTCCACCCTCGAGACCTTGTCGAAGTAGTGGGGCAGCCGTGCAGCCCGGTCCTCGGCGTATTTCCTGATCTTGTCTTCCACCTCGAAGTGTCGTCCGGTGATGCTAATCTGCATGAGGGCAGCTCCTTCCGTTTCATCTTCAACCGGGTCCGGATCCGACCCTACTCCCTGGGCGGTTCCTCCTCGGTAAGCGTAGCCTGCCCGCGGAGCCCGAGCCCACTCCCCTCCTCGAGCGACTGTTCGGCGGGAATGAGCACGCCTCCCGAGATCGTGAACCTGAGGGCCTCGTCGATGGTCAGGGGGAGTTCCACGATCTCCTCCTGCGGGACGCTGATGGTGTAGCCGGTGAACGGGGTGGGCGAGCTGGGGATGAAGATGGTGACCCCCGGCTCCCGGCCGGGTGCCATCTCCTGCTGGACGGACTTCATGGGGGTGCCGGTGACCAGTCCGATCGACCAGACGCCCTTCCTCGGATACTGGACCAGCACCACCCGGTTGAAGTTGATGGGCTTTTCGTCGCTGAAGAGGAAGTCGACCACCTGCTTGACGTAGGGGTATACCTGCTTGATGCCCGGGATCGAGGTGAGCAGCGACTCCAGCTTGTTGTAGATGCCGCGGCCGAGGAATCCCCCGAGCAGCCGACCGGCGACGTACACCGCGACGATCGCCACGATCAACCCGATGAAGTTCATGTACCACCGCGCGTCCCACCAGGTCCGGATCGACTCCGCCCTGAGCTCGGAACGGACCTCCGCCTTGGTCCGGGGCTTCCGGTTGGCGGAGACGGTGTTCGCGATCTCCCGGTCCACGACCTGCGGTGACGGCTCGAACTCGGCCTCGAGGAACTCCACGTGGGGGGTCGCCTGGTTCATGACCAGCCTGATGCCCCGGTTGATGGGCTGGGCGATCGCCACGTCCACGAACTCGTAGGCCTTGACCAGGATCCACATGGTCAGCACGGTCGGCAGCAGGACCGCGAGTCCCTTGATGAAGAACCTCCGGAAGTCACTCCTGAATGTCTTGCGATCGGACCTGGCCATTCCGGGCCATCTTAGGGCAGGTTCGGTGTCCGCACCATCCGGCGGGGTGCTCACTGGCGTGGCATGGGCTTGAGCTCGGTCCTGAGGTCGAGGTAGTCCTCGCCCCTGCGGACCCTGATCACGACGATCTCGCCGATCACGCGTCGAGCGACCTCCAGCATCAGCTCCCGCGTCGAACGGATGCTCCGGGGACCGATCCGAACGATCACGTCCCCGACCCTGAGCCCCGCGTCACGGGCCCCGCTTCCCTCGTGGACCAGCGTGATCCGGCAGCCGTCCACGTCGTTCTCCGCCTGGATCCCGATCGACGCGTCGCCGGTGCCGATCGAGTCGTCCCGGGGGCCGCGGGCCCGGACCCACCTCGACCAGTCCTGCTCGACCTCCTCGATCGGGGCCCCGAAGGTCCGTTCCGTGGCCATGACCCCGGTCGGGTCCCGTTCCCAGCTCAAGGTGAGGTTCCGGTACCAGCTGGCCAGCTTCCCGCGGTCCGCGATGTATTCGAAGATCGAGCGGGTCATCGGGTACAGGCGACTGGCCGCCCTCATGAACCTGGTGGTGTTCATCGAGAACAGGTTCCGCCACGGAGGGTTCTGGCCGCTGCGGACCATGTCGTGCACCACGTTGTGCCGTTCGTTCGGCTTGAACCGGATCACCTCCCCGTCCCGGCTGAACTCGTACTCCTCGAACAGCGAGGCCAGACCCTCCTGGATCCACATCGGGTGCTGCTGCTGCAGGCGGTCCATGTGCCCCCAGTGCAGGACGTGCACGAACTCGTGCCTGAGGGACGCGCCGATGTCCGCGGTGGTGAGCATCCGCCTCGAGTGCTCGTACCACCCCGCGGTCCTCGAGTCCAGGTCGAAGCGGGAGGCGTCGGCGCGCGAGGGGACCAGCAGGAAGACCCAGTCCGGCTGGACGGATTCGAAGAGTTCGCGCGTCAGGTATCCGCCCTGCCTCCTCAGCATCGCCATCATCTCCTGCCGCGCTTCCAGCGGAAGGGTCGAGGCGACGTGGAGTCGCTGCTGCTCGAGCTCCTCGAACACGTAGCGGTCACCGTGGGCGGCCTTCCAGTCGGCGTATTCCTCGGAGCCGCGTCCCGAGCGTGGCACCAGCGCCTTCGGGATCTCCGGGGCCGCGACCCCTTCCCCGGGGTCCGGGCGCTGCTCCCGCCGGGTCTCGCGTATCCGCTCCCGCGCCTCGAGGATCGCGAGGAAGACGTCGTGGTCGCGGATCGACCTGAGGTCCTCGTCGGCCTCCATGTGGTCGAAGTCGCGGAACCCGTTGCGAACCGCCTCGAGAAGCCGCTCCGCGGCCAGTTCCCGATCCCCGTTGAGGGCATGGCCGCAGGCCGAGTTGTAGATCATGTTCCCGTCGTTGGGCCAGTGGACGAGGTAGCGGTCGATCAGCAGCAGTGCCCGACGCACGTCGTCCCGACCGAACGCGGTGATGATCTGGCGCTCGAGCGCGACCCGCGAGGGCTTCACCGGCTGGGCGGACGCCGTCGGCACGCAGGGGCCCGCGAGCAGGACGGCGAGGAGGATGGTCGCGAACCTGGCCGCCCTCATGCCTGGTCCATCCGGGCGGGAACCCTCCCGACCAGCTCGTCGACCACCGACTTCAGCGCCTCGGGGTAGGCTTCGCACTCCAGGGCGAACACCCGCTCGGCCAGTGACTCGAGGGTGTCGTCGGGTTCGACCGGGCAGGTCTTCTGGACGATGTGCCCGCCGTGGTCGTATTCCTCGTCGACCCAGTGAACGGTGCATCCGGTCCGGGTACGTCCGGCCTCCAGCACCGCCCGGTGGACGTGGTCCCCGTACATCCCCCTGCCCCCGAACTCGGGCAGGAGCGCGGGGTGGATGTTCATCACCCGGTCCCGCCAGTGGGACCCGATCCGGAACCGCCTCAGGTAGCCGCACAGGCACAGCAGGTCGGTCCCGTGTTCCACCAGGATCTCGTCCAACCGGTCGCTGGTCCGCGCCCCCGGCGGTCCCGGCACCACCTCGACCCGTATTCCGAGCTCCCGGCAGCGACGGACCCCCTCGAGCGACTCGTCGTGGGCGACGACCAGGTCCAGCTCGACCGGGATCCCCTCGCACTCGATCGACCGCACCAGCGAGGCCACCGTCCGGCCCCTCCCGGAGATCAGCGCGGCCGCCTTCAGATTGCGAGCGCTCATCGGTCGTCACCGGTCGGGGGGGTCGCGGGGCGCCTCATCGACCCGCCCCGCCATCCGTCGCCGGAGGCTCCTCGAAGGGATCGACGTCGGAGTAGGGTCGTGGCTTGCCCTCCGGTCCCATGGCCACCATCACCAGCTCCGCGGTGGTGACCTTGCAGCTGTGGCCGGTCGCATGGCGCTGCGCCATCACCTCCACGTTCACCGTGACGCTGCTGGTCCCCTTCCTGGTGGTGCGGGTCCAGTAGCTTACGATGTCCCCCATGAACACCGGTTGGAGGAAGTCGACCCGATCCACCGCCGCGGTCACCCAGCGGTGCACCCCGTGGTGCCGGGCCTCGACGTATGCCGCCTGGTCGATGTGGCTGAGGATCACCCCGCCGAAGATCGTCCCCTCGTGGTTGGTGTCACTGGGCATCATCAGGACCCGCAGGGCTATCTTCGAGTCATCGTGCATGGTTCGATCATCGTTCCAAAGCCCCGTCTTGGCAAGGTAAACCACCTCACTGAGGAGAACCCGTGTCCCCCGAGGCCTCGATCATCATCCCCAACTTCAACAACGGGCGGCAGAGCGCCCGCGATCGCTCGACCGACCTGCTGGGCGACCTCCTGGCCTCCATCGAGCGCACCCTCGGTCGGGCCCTGGCCCGCACCGAGGTCCTCGTCGCCGACGATGGCTCGACCGACGACTCGCTCGAGACCGCTCGCAGGTGGGTCGACCGGATCTCCACGGCCGGGCATCCGGCCTGCCGGCTGGTCGAGCTCAAGCACTGCGGCGTGCTCTCCCGCGTGCTCAACCGGCTGATGGCATCGACCTCCGCACCGATCGTGTTCAGGTTCGACGGGGACATCGTCCTCGGCGGCGATGACTGGCTGGACGGGGCGCTCGCCCACTTCGCCGCCGACGATCGGCTGGGGTTGCTCGGTGGCTGCCAGCTGGCTCCCGGAGGCTCGGTCCTCGGCCTCGGTGACCTTCTCTTCCACCCCCACGGGTACCAGCACCTCGGAGCCGGGCTCGAGCGGCCGCTCGATCACGATCCGTTCGAGCCGGACCACGTGATGGGCTGCTTCCACGTCATGCGCCGTTCGGCCTTCGAGGAGGCCGGGCCCTACGACGAGTCGATCCTCCGCGGCCAGACCGTCGACCTGACCATTCGCCTGAGGCAGGCGGGATGGCGCCTCCTCACCGAGCCGCGACTGCGCTACGAGCACCGGCACCGACTCCGCGCGGACCGTTCCTCCCGCAGCGATGCCCCGGAGGGCATCCGCGATTCCCTCGAGGCCTTCCGGGACAAGTGGGGGTTCGACCGGCTGTGTCCCGACATCGACCGGATGCGTTCCCGGCTGGGGGCCCAGCTGGTCCCGATCGCGGACCTCGACCAGCGCATGCTTTCCGGAGGCATCGACCCCCCGGCCCAGCAGCTGGAGAACCGGGTGCGGCTGCTGGAGGGGGTGGTGGTCCCGGGTCGCCCCCTCCGGATCGCCGCGCTCGGTGCGGGCGACGGTCGCCTGGAGACGATCCTCGCCGGCCGCGGGATCCTCGTGACCGGCATCGAGGACCGCCTCGATGCGCACGTCGCGGGTCAGAGGCTGCGGTCCGTCGACCCCGGCCACCGGGTGCCCGCGCTGGTCGAGAGCCTCTCTTCAATCGACCTGCCGGACCGTTCCCTCGACCTGGTGCTCGTCGACCGGGTGCTCGAACGACACCCCAACCCCATCCGGTTGCTGGCCGAGCTGGATCGGCTCCTGTCGGAGGCGGGGACGCTGGTACTGGTCGCACGGTGGCGTTCCCCGGAGGCGCAGCTGCAGCAGCCCCGCCAGATCGGACAGTTCACCCCCTCCGGACTCCGGTCCTTCCTCCAGAACTCGGGATTCTTCAGGTCGGTGCCCTTCACCGAGCGTCCGCTGGCGGCTCCGGAACCCGACGTCCTGGTCTACGCCCTGCGCCGCCGCGGCGCGCTGCCACCGATGGTGGCCGAACCGACCCTGTGCAATTGAGGTGGGTGCGGACCGCCCCTCAGACCGTCTCCTCGATGGGGGCGGCCTCGAGGATCGGCAGCAGGAACCTCCCGGTGTGGCTTTCCTCCACGTCGGTGATGTCCTCGGGCATCCCGGTCGCGATGACCTCGCCTCCCCCCGATCCCCCCTCGGGTCCCAGGTCGATGATCCAGTCGGCGCACTTGATGACGTCGAGATTGTGCTCGATCACGATCAGCGAGTTGTCGTTGTCGGCCAGTCGCTGCATCACGTCCAGGAGCTTCTTGACGTCGGCGAAATGGAGACCGGTCGTGGGTTCGTCGAGCACGTAGAGGGTGTGCCCCTGGGTCGCGGTCCCCAGCTCGGAGGCGAGCTTGACCCGCTGCGCCTCGCCCCCGGAGAGCGTGGTCGAGGGCTGCCCCAGCTCCAGGTACCCGAGCCCGACGTCGCGGACGCATTCCAGCATCCGGTGGACCTTGCGGTGCGCCTCGAAGAAGTCGACCGCCTCCTCGACCGTCATGGAGAGGACGTCGGCGATGTTCCTGCCGCGGAACTTCACCTCGAGGGTCTCCCGGTTGTACCGGAGGCCGTTGCATTCCTCGCAGGTGACGAACACGTCGGGGAGGAAGTGCATCTCGATGCGCCGGACGCCCTGTCCCTGGCACGCCTCGCACCGGCCCCCCTTGACGTTGAAGCTGAAGCGGCCGGGCTGGTACCCGCGGATCTTCGATTCCGCGGCCTGGGCGAACAGCTTCCGGATGTCGTCGAGGATCCCCGTGTAGGTCGCGGGATTCGATCGCGGGGTCCGGCCGATCGGCGACTGGTCCACCTCCACGATCCGGTCGATCTCCTCGAAGCCCGTGATCGCATCCACCGCGCCCGGGACCACCCTCGACCCGGTGACCTCGCGCTGGGCCGACCTCAGCAGGATGTCGTTGACCAGGGTGGACTTGCCCGAACCCGAGACCCCGGTCACGCAGACGATGCCGCCCAACGGGACGTCGACGTCGAGCTTCTTGAGGTTGTGCTCCGCGGCACCCTCGATCCTGATGGCGTCCTCGACGTCGAGCACCCGGCGTTCGGAGGGCACCTCGATGGTCTCCCGTCCGGAGAGGAACGCACCCGTGATCGATTCCGGGATCAGGGCGATCTCCTCCAGGGTCCCCTGCGCGACCACCGTCCCCCCGTGCCGCCCCGGGCCGGGACCGATGTCCAGCACCTGGTCGGCGGCCCGCATCATCGACTCGTCGTGCTCGACCACCACCACCGTGTTGCCGATGTCGCTGAGGTGCCGCAGGGTTCTGATCAACCGGTCGTTGTCCCGGGCGTGCAGCCCGATGGTCGGTTCGTCGAGCACGTAGCAGACGCCCACCAGCCCGCTGCCCACCTGGGTGGCGAGCCGGATCCGCTGCGCCTCCCCGCCGGACAGCGTGGAGCTCGAGCGATCCAGGGTGAGGTACCCGAGTCCCACCGACTCGAGGAACCCCAGCCGCGCCGCGATCTCGCGGAGGATCGGCTCGGCGATCCGGGTCCGTTCCCGATCCATGGAGATCGACCCGATGAACCCGGTCGCCTCGCGGATGGTCATCGCGGCCATCTCCGCGATGTTGGCGACCTGCTTCCCCGAACGGAGCTGCACCGCGAGGGAGGCGGGTCGGAGCCTCGCACCCCGGCACTTCGGGCAGGGGATCGAGGTGGTGTACCCGTGCAGCCGCTCCCGCACCTGGTCGCTCTCGGTCTCCTCGATCCGGCGCCTCAGGTTCGGAATCACCCCCATGAACTTGAAGCCGAGCCGCTTCTCCTCGCTTGCGGTGGTTCCCGAGAACAGGATCCTCGTGACGTCCTCCGGGACCTCGGAGAACGGCGTGGTGCGGTCGATGCCCGCGTTGTCGAGGAAACGACGCATCTGCCGTCCGTACCAGATGTTCATCCGCTTGCCGTTCCTGCGCCACGGATCCACGGCCTCCGCGACCGGCTTCGAGCGGTCGGGAACCACCAGGTCCTCGTCGAACTCGAGGATCGTCCCCAGTCCGGAGCATTCAGTGCAGGCGCCATGCGGCGAATTGAAGGAGAACAGTCGGGGTTCGATCGACTCGAGGCTGTGGTCGGGGTGGTCGGGGCACGCGAATCGATCGCTGAAGCGGTGCTCGGACCAGCCACCGTCGGTGGTCTCGGCCAGCACCATCAGGGAGCCCTCGCCGGTCTGGAGTGCGGTCTCCACGCTCTCCACCACCCGCTGGCGATCGGACTTCTCGATCCTGATGCGGTCGACCACCGCCTCGATGTCGTGCATCTCGTAGCGTCCGAGCCCGAGGGGGTTCTCGCCCTCGACCAGCAGGACCTCCCGGAGGTCGACGACCTCCCCGTCGACCCGGGCCCGGACGAATCCCTGCTTCTGCAGGGATTCGATGACCTCCCGGTGGAAGCCCTTTCGGGAGCGGACCACCGGGGCGCACAGCTGCACCCGCCGTCCCTCGAAGCCGCCGATGATCGCCTCGACGATCTGGCTCGCACTGGTGGCCGAGATCTCCCTCCCGCAGACCTTGCGTCCCGAGCGGTGCCAGCAGGTGGGGGTCCCGCACCGGGCGAAGAGCAGCCGGAGGTAGTCCCATATCTCGGTGGTGGTGGCCACGGTGGACCTGGGGTTGTGGCCGCTCGCCCGCTGGTGGATCGCGATGGTGGGGGGGAGCCCCTCGATCGACTCGATGTCCGGCTTCTGCATCTGGTCGAGGAACTGGCGGGCGTAGGCGCTGAGGGACTCCATGTACTTCCGCTGGCCCTCGGCGAAGATCGTGTCGAAGGCAAGCGAGCTTTTACCGGAACCAGAGACCCCGGTCACCACCAGGAGCTCGTCCCGGGGCAGCTCCACGTCGATACCACGCAGGTTGTGCTCCCGCGCCCCCCGGATCCTGATCGTCTGGTTCTGAGTCTTCTTGGCCATGCCTAGCTCACCTGAGGGGGGATTCTACGGACTCAGCGGATCAGGGGTCCAATCCCCAATGCAGGAAAAACAGCAGTGGTTTTGCTTGAAAACCCGATGTGACCCGTCAGCCGCCACCCATCACGCCCTAGGGTGGCCCACAAGGAACCGCTACCAGGTCATGAGCACCCCCACGATCAGCAAGCCGACCACCGGGCAACCCGGGCCCGCACTCTGGGTGGCCGAACCCGTGGGGAACACGGCCACGGTCCCGGATCCCGAGATCCCGGGCGCCAGCGGGCCATCCACCGACCCGGCCTCCCCGCCGGTGCCCGTCGCGCGATCCCTCCGGATCGACCGGATCAGGCTGCGCGCCCCCTCCGGCCCCCGCTGAGCCCCGCACCTTCACTCGACTGAACGGCCCTTGCGCTTCCGGCCGGTCCGACCCACCCTCGACCCCGGGGTGCCGGCCTTGGTCTTCACCTGCTCCACCGGACCCGATCCCGGATTCAGCAGCTCCTCCACCCGGTCCCGGAGTTCCGCGGCCAGCTCGAAGTCGAGCTGGTCCGCCGCCTCGAGCATCCGCTCCTCGAGCTGCTTGACGCGATCGTCGATCTCCACCTTCGATTCCTCGCGCTTCCCGACCGCCTCGTTGGCGGTGCGGTGCGCGGATAGTTCCTGGTCGATCCCCCGGCGAATCGCCTTCTGGATGGTGGTGGGGGTGATCCCGTGCTTCTCGTTGTACGCGAGCTGGAGGGTCCGCCTGCGCTCGACCTCGTCGATCGCGTTCTGCATCTGCTCGGTGACCGAGTCCGCGTAGAGGATCGCCTCCGAATTCGCGTTCCTCGCCGCACGGCCCATGGTCTGGATCAGGCTCGACTGGGACCTCAGGAAGCCCTGCTTGTCGGCGTCCAGGATGCAGACCAGGGAGACCTCGGGGAGGTCGAGGCCCTCCCTCAGCAGGTTGACCCCCACCAGCACGTCGAACGCACCCGACCTCAGGTCCGCGAGAATGTCCAGCCGGTCCAGGGTGTCGATCTCGCTGTGGAGGTAGCGGACCTGCAGCCCCTCCTTCTCGAGGTAGTGCGCGAGGTCCTCGCAGAGCTTCTTGGTGAGGGCGGTCACCAGCACCCGTTCGCCGCGATCCGCACGGCGCCGGGCCTCCTCCACCAGGTCCGGGACCTGCCCGCGCGCGGGCTTGATCTCGATCGGGGGGTCGACCAGTCCGGTGGGCCTGATCACCTGCTCGACCACGTGTCCCTCGCTCTTCTCGAGCTCGTAGGGTGCGGGGGTCGCCGAGACGTAGATCGACCTCGGGACGATCTCCTCGAATTCGTCGAGGGTGATCGGGCGGTTGTCGAGGGCGCTGGGCAGCCGGAACCCGTGTTCCACCAGGGTGCGCTTGCGGGCCTGGTCCCCGTGGAACATCCCCCGGATCTGCGGGATGGTGACGTGGGACTCGTCGATCATCACCAGCCAGTCGTCACGCTTCCGCTCGGGCATCGCCCGGAAGTAGTCCAGCAGGCAGAACGCCCGACTGCCCCGCTCGCGTCCGTCGAAGAACCTCGCGTAGTTCTCGATGCCCGAGCAGTAGCCCACCTCCTGGATCATCTCCAGGTCGTAACGGGTCCGGCCCAGCAGCCTCTGCGCCTCCAGCAGCTTGCCCTGCGACTTCAGTGACACCACGGTCTGGTCGAGTTCCTCCCGGATCTGGTCGAGGGCCTGCTCCTTCTGATCCTCCGGCATCACGTAGTGGACGGCGGGGAAGATGTAGACGTTGTGCTCCTCGGCGAGGAGCTCCCCGGTCAGGGGGTCGAAGAGCTGCAGGGATTCGATCTCGTCCCCGAAGAGGTCCAGCCTGACCCCGTACTGCTCGTAGGCCGGGTACACCTCGATGCAGTCGCCCTTCACCCTGAAGTTCCCCCGCTCCGGCTCGTAGTCGTTCCGCTGGTACTGCATCTCGGAGAGCCCCAGCAGGAACTCCCTGCGGTCGAGGTTCGCGCCCTTCTGCAGGTGGATGACCCGGTTCGCGTAGGCATCGGGGGAGCCGAGCCCGTAGAGGCACGAGACGCTGGAGATGACGATGACGTCCTCCCGGCTGAGCAGGTTGCTGGTCGCGGCCAGCCGGAGCCGGTCGAGGTCGGCGTTCCGCGACGCGTCCTTCTCGATGTAGATGTCCCGCTGGGGGATGTACGCCTCCGGCTGGTAGTAGTCGTAGTAGCTCACGAAGTAGCAGACCGCGTTGTCCGGGAAGAGCTCCCGCATCTCCTCGAAGAGCTGGGCGGCGAGGGTCTTGTTGTGGCTGATGATCAGGGTGGGCTTTCGGGTCCGTTCGATGATGTTGGCCATCGTGAAGGTCTTGCCGGTACCGGTGGCGCCCAGCAGGGTCTGGTGGGTGCGTCCCTCCAGGACCCCGTTGGTCAGCTCCTCGATCGCCCCCGGCTGGTCACCGGTGGGTTCGTAGTCGCTCCTGAGCTCGAATCGGTGCTCGCTCAACCCGCTCCTCCTCAGCGTCCGGCCGCCACCAGCTCGCGAACCTGCCGCTTCAGCAGCGAGATCAGCGGGGGGGTGGAGGCCAGTATCGTCAGCGCGATCACCAGCCCGCTTCCCAGCAGCACGGGGGTGATGGGGATGCTCAGGCCCAGCAGGTCGCCCGCGAGGTCGCGATGCAGGCCCATGC
>MDTG01373845.1_pt1 | contig 23492 bp, 17 predicted proteins | sample 811421 | NCBI WGS metagenome assembly MDTG01 (sample SAMN05326645, study PRJNA326480) | marine metagenome | isolation source: seawater | place: Pacific Ocean: South East | collected 2011
AAATTCATATCGAACATTTGATAAATATAATCCACTAATTTCATTTGTTCCTGCTGAATCTGAATAGAATTGGTAATATGGTGGTCCATTCATGTCTCCGGCACTTACATATATAATGGTATGTTCTGGTTTTGATTGTGGTGCTGGTGCTGGTTCTGGTTCTGGTTCGGGTTCTGCTGAGTAAATGAATAAACTGCCCATTGCTTTATTAAAGTCGATATCTTGACTTATTGTTGCATCTTTATGACTTAATCCCAAATAATATTTATTGGTAAATGGATAATCATATGGAAATGGCAAGTCGCCCCAAACGCCATCGTTATCTTTATGTATAGCAACAACTTTTGAACTACCTGAATTAGATATAGACCAGTTATCTAAGGAGGTTATATTATCAATACCCCAATCTGAAGTAGTTCCGGTAATACTATTTTCTTCAAAATTACCATTATAAGCAAAAGAGTTATAGTCTGAATTAAAGACAGAGATCACAGCTATACTTGGTTCATTCATCTGCAGGATTGGCTTGTCAATTGTTATTTTGATTCCAGTTAATAAATGAGTTGAACTTAATGTAAAATATTTATATATTGGGACATTTGCTTTACGATAAGACCCCCCACCTTTTTCTATAAATCCACCAATATATGTCCAACTTGAATTGGGCATATTTTCATCCGGAGAGTCTATATCTGTACCATAAATCTTGTATACACCTGTGACTCTATCATCTATAATCCAACCTATTTTAAGTCCAATTACTTCCACAAGATTAAATGATAAACCTATAAATATAGAGCCGTTTTCACCATCTTTTGAATTTGCTATCCATGCTGTAGTTACATTGTCATCTTTAACAGAATCTTTAGAATATCCATTTCTTGTACCACTTGTAAATATTGTCGAATTTAATGATAAATTTATACGATTATGTAAAATACTTTCAGCATTATCTTGTACTAAATCTATATTTTCATCTCTAAACTCAGATGGAAGTTCTGGTTCTGGCTCTGGTTCTGGTTCTGGCTCTGGTTCTGGTTCTGGTTCTGGCTTAAGTTTAACTAAAGATGGGTTATTAATAGAACTTTCTTCACCATCAAGTAGTGCATCAGTCATTTCAGTAGAAACTCTCCTACCCTGTCTTTGTAATTTAATCTGGAGTTTTTTTGATCTAATACGACTGAGACGTCTTGATTCTTTATCAGCAGTAGGGGCAATAGTTTGTCCAAATAGATGTAAATTTCTATGTCTAAGTATAATACGTCTCATTGCACTACGGCGTTCGAGTTTATCATATTTAGTTGTATCTATTGTCCCATCATTTGGTCCAGTACCATGCCTTCTTTTTGAAACTTTGTCAATGATTTTTTGAATACTTCCGCCTACTGTATTGTCTGCCAAATCAATGGTTTCATTTTTACTGGATTTATCTTTGATTACATCTGCAATACCTTTAAAAACACTGGAATCTACTTTAGTTGGCACAGTATGATTTTCTTCTGTTGTTATATCATTAACCGACATTGCTGCTGAATTCAATTCCATAACAAAATTTAATAAATCATCTTTTGATGTATCATTATGATTATCATAAAGAATATTAGTATCAACACCAAATGTCGTATTGATATCCTGTTTGGCAGTATTCAATGATGTAGCATTAAAACCCGAACCAGATTCTTCAATAAGTGTATATACAAGAGATGTAGTTGGAGTTGTATTGAGTGTTTCTGTACCATTGTATGTATGAAACGCATATAAATCCATTGAAGGAGTTGTATCCATTGGGTCTTGTTCATCAACAAGAGTGGTATCAATAGCATTACCAGATTCATTTAAAGTTTTACAAACAAATTCATCTCCATTTTGTAGTCCCCATCCAGGATGAATTTTTACTTTTCCTCTATCATCTGTAATACATGGTGGTTCAAGCGGATATGTACTAACATTACCATTATCAATACTATACGCACGTAGGGTCATACCTTCTAAAGGACCTCCAGAATTATTAATTTCACCATTATTGCCTGTCACCCATATATTCCATCCTAACACAAAGGTTTGTTCTATATTGTGATTTAGAAATGGTGCATCTAATGTTACATTAGATTGATCTAGAATAGCAGTATTCAATAAATTGTTTGAACTGGGAGCATCAAATGACAGATTTAGTGTATATTGTATCATAAGTTTATCTCCATTTTCAAATGGAATATAATCGTTTTCCATTGGCGTGGTGTCATGATATGTACGCACAGACCAATAGTCTACTTCCGCCGGTGATGCTGCATATGTTATAACTTCTGAAAGTGTTTCAGAAGTTTTATCTATTAAATCAGATAAAACGGAATCAGTTGCATCTGAATGAAAAAAAAGTGTGTTAAGTCTAACACTTGAATCTGTAAAATCTAATGTATTGAGATTAGATATATTAGAAAAAAGTTTTCTGACAACATTCACAAATATTGCTCCAGTTAATAAATCTTTAGACTCAGTATTTGAATCTCTAAAACTGTTATGATAGTCCGCATTCAAAGTTTCCGGATTTATATTTAAAAAACTTGGAATATTGCTTGTATCTGATGTAAAAAACTGTCCACCAGTTAAGTGATGCTGAACATCACTTGCCGCAATAGTCTTTGTAACAATTTTATTAACTCTATCAACTGTGATACTTAGATCAGTTAAAGAACCAAATTCAAGAATTGCAAAATCGGATTGTACAAATTGAGTCGCACCTATTTCTACATCCGTTTTCTGAAATGTAATATCATTTAATGATATTTGTTTTGGAAAAACGTAATAGGTGGGCATATTATATATTGATATTTTCTAGCTAATCTTCAATTTGAGTTAAAATTGTAGATCGTGAAATATTTAGGCGTTTTGATATATTTTTGTTAAAAATATTAATAATACGTATTTTTTGCTCATGTGAAAGTTTTTCATAACTAACATTAAATTTTAATATTATATATTCATCAACAACATTGTCATAATATTGAGGATTTTTATTATTTGCGATATAATAGCTTCTAAACTGTTGTGATAAATATTGCTTAAAAAAACTTTGTTGATTTTCTACTATAGGATTAATGAGCAATTCTGTTGAAAAATTATCTGAATAATTCCAATTTGTAAAGGGAATATTATTGTTACCCTGTGATATAAAATATCCCCTAAATTGTTGTGAAGAATTTTGTAAGAAATAACTGGTTTGATCTATTTCTGATTTCATCATCAATAAATTGTTGTCAACAGGTGCTATCGCTTTTCCACTAAGTATTCCATGATTATTGAATATATTGTTTGTATAATTTTGATTTGTTAAAAAGGCTAATATATTTGCTACATCATTCAAACTGACATTATTGGTGAAATCGTTATTTTCACCATATATATATGACAATATTCTTGTTGCTTCTAATGTAGATATACTCATACTTTATATGAATATTTATTCATAAAAGAACTCATATAATAAAGACAATCTTCTGTGTAAAAAATTGTTTTTTGCTTTTAGATAGTTTCTTTCATTTATGAGTTCATCACAACGAATTTGAAGATATGCGTTACGTTCTTCAATTTCTCTAATATATCTGTTTTTTGCTGCTTTTCTATTCTCCTTCTTTTTAAAATGAAACTTTCTAAAAAAAGAGTAAAAATCTGACTTAGATGTATTTGTATTTGTTTCATTGAAAGTACTGATTTTACATATATCCTTTTTTGATAATTCTTCTGACATATTATAAATTAAGTTGTGTTAAGTTTATAAAGATAACTTGATATAGTTTTTTATGAAGTCTGACATACCAGTGAAAAATAAACCAAAATATGTAATCATAACCGGAGGGGTAGTATCTGGACTTGGTAAGGGTGTTGTAAGCGCAAGCATTGGCTCTATTTTTACAATGATGGGATTAAAAGTCAACATAAAGAAAATGGATCCATATTTGAATGTAGATCCTGGAACACTAAACCCGATTGAACACGGTGAGGTATTTGTAACAAAAGATGGTACTGAGGCAGATTTAGATCTTGGATATTATGAAAGATTTACAAATATTGTAACTACGAAGTCAAATAGCACATCTTCAGGTAAAATGTTTAAAAATTTATTAGAAAAGGAAAGGAATGGTTCTTTCTTAGGTAAAACTGTCCAAATGATACCGCATTTTACGAATGAAATAAAATCCTTTATTCAAAAAGATGCTCATAATTATGATATTATCATATGCGAAATTGGTGGAAGTATTGGTGATATTGAGGCAATGCCATTTTACGAAGCTTTAAGACAATTACGTTCAGAGTTAAACTTATCTGATTTTTTGTTGGTACATTTAACATACATTGTTTTTTTCGAAGCAACTAAAGAATTCAAAACAAAACCCGCACAAAATGCTATTAGAGAATTGATGAAAACAGGATTATGTCCAGATGTTCTGATATGTCGACATGAAAATAATATTCCTGAATATACAATAGATAAACTGAGGCAATATTGTAAACATATAATTGATATACCAAATGTGGATACGATATATAAGATTCCAATGATGTTTATTCGACAAAATATACATCTATTCTTCTCAAAACATTTTGAGTTGAAAGATGAAATTATAATGAATACTGAAAAATGGAGCAAAATTGAAAAAAGGATTATTGAAACTACAAATTCTTCAAAAACGATTACAGTTGGAATTATTGGTAAATATGTAGAGTTAGAAGATGCATATTGCTCTTTATTAGAAGCCATATACCATGCGAGTATACATATTAAATGTAAAATCTGTTATGAATGGATTGACTGTCGTAATCTGGAAAAAGAACTAAAGATTATTTCAGAAAAGAGTAGATATAGTTTCATATGCTCGAAGATGCGTAATATAAATGCCATAATAATACCAGGGGGATTTGGGAATACAGGTATAGAGGCGATGATAGACTGTGTCCATGTAGCAAGGAAATTAAATATTCCTACTTTAGGAATATGTTTAGGATTACAGGTTATGGTTGCGGAATGGTTAAGGAACGTATGTGATATCAAGGGTGCATCATCCGAAGAATGGGATACAGATAAATGTAACGATAAATCAACAAAAGTAATAGGTTTATTAGAAGGTCAAAATACAAATAAACTTGGTGGAACTATGAATCTTGGTTCGCATGATATTATTCTAAATCATCATAGCAAATTGTATAATATTTATGGTAAGAAAGATATAATTAGTGAAAGACACAGACATAGATACGAGATCAAGGAAAATATAATAAATCATTTAGAAAGTTCTGGTATGATGGTATCCGGTAATAGAAAAATGCTTAAAACTGGTAAATTTATAGTGGAATCTATTGAACCACACGATAAGAATCAAAAATGGTATATTGGTTGTCAATTTCATCCTGAATATAAATCTTCTATATTTAATCCTCATCCTTTATTTGTTAACTGGTTATCATCATCTCATAAAATTCTTACGAATAATGATGATGTTATAGTGATTGGTTCTGGGCGTTATCCTATTATCTAATTCATAAAATTATTTGGCTGCGGAGTATCATCCTCATAGTCTTCAATATAGGTGTCTTCAATAATTACAGGTGTGACTGAATTACTTTTATATTTCAGTGAAACTGGTCTTGTACCATCTACAAATACTATTCCTCTTTTTTGTAAACCAATTTGTAAAGAACGATATAAATCGCTTGTTAAATCTCCAAAATCACTTTTTTTATCTTTCAAACCAATTGCAATATCTATTACTAAACCTCGCTGGTCTTGTTTTGTATAAGTTAGTTTGATATCTTCCACTTTATCATTTTGTTTTAAAATTTCTTGTATCGATTCTTCAACTATTTTGATATCGTTTCGGTGAGAAATAAGTAATGGCATATGTAATTTAAAATCCTTATATCGATACATACTCTGGACGGATTCCGTCCATAATTTACTATTTGGTATTTCGGTTGTAGTTCCAGTATAAGGATTAACTATTTTTGAATAAAATGCTTGAATATCTTCAACTCGACCGAAGCGGTTATCAACACTAATATAATCACCAACTCGGATCTTATCAAATGTAATCAATAAAACACCACATGCGAAATCTCTTAATGGTTCTGTGAATGCTAAGGGTAAAACGATTGATAATACACCCAGACTACTCAATATATATATTGTACTTATTTTTGATATTCTCGCAGCAACAATTAGTGCACAAAATATCATAAGAAAACGGACTAGAATGGTTAATACGCCGGAAAGAACGAATACATTGTATTTATTGGCTTTTTTACGAGTTATAAAATGATTAATCGTAGATGCAAATGTATCAGATACTGGAAATACAAGAACAACTATTACAAATGAGACGAAATATCTTACTAATAAATTTGTGGCTACAATTGAATTAATTTCAGTACCTACATCAGATGTAAATCCGGTTACTGATACCAAATCTATATCTTTATTCATTACCAATAACCAGAAAATAATACCAATATAAAATCAATATCAATTGTTGGTGCTGCAATATGACATTTCTTACTTGAAGAATGATGTTTTAGATGTTTTTCAGGAGTTACCCACCATTTTGGATATAATTTGCTGATATTATCAATCGATGGACAATGAATCATAAGATTACATATGGATATTATACTTGCTGATGTAAGTAATTCAAAATTAGAAGGATATATTAAATAACTACCGCCAATAAAAGGTAACATATATGCCAGAAAATATTCGAGGGGCGATACAGCCATTGCTACAACTGGTGTTACATATTTCGAATATGTATGATGAAATTTATGTATAAACCATAAATACTTCTTATGCATAGAATTATGTGCTAACCAATATCCACAAGAATGTATAATCAAAAGCGATGAAATATTAACTAAATTTTCTGTTATAGGATGTATATCATTATCGACCAAATTCTCATTAACAATATGATATACTAATGGACCAAATATCACCGCATTTACCGTACTATGTAACCAAGCATTGGTATAACTATAAATACCATTATGATTAACTAATTGAAAAACTACACTTAAGTTTGTTAATTCTAAACAGGTAACCATACACATTGTTCCGACTCCTAAAAAAATTCCACTATTTGTGAGATATGTCAGCATATTAGTGTAATTTTACTTATTTTTATAGACGTTTTGGATACATTTTGTTACATAACATTTATACTTAATTAATAATGTTAAACTACTTCACCACAATTATTGAATTTACTAAATTACTAATATTCTTTCGACAAGAGTTATGGAACATAAATGATTTGGATAATCATTTTCGTGATACAAATAACAGTGATTTATTTCAGCAAAAAGTAATTAGTTATGGCGTTATATGTATTAAAATATGTCAATGGATTTCACAAAGGGTTGATATTCTGGGTAAAAATACTATAAAAACCCTTGAATACTTTCAAAAGTCTGTTCCAGCACATTCCAATTTATTTGATAAAGATAGTCCTCTTCAATTTAGATTGAATACTAAGTTTAGTTATATTGATAATATATGTATTGGTTCTGGTTCTATATCTCAAGTTCATAAGTGTATATCTGTTAATAACATACATGGTGTGATCAAAATTACACATCCGGATGTGAAGGATAATATTGATCAAAATATTGATTGGTTTACATCAATTGTACCGATAGTTAATATGGTTTATCCACCGACGAATATTTTGAATCTTAATCAAATGATATCAACAATAAAAATACAAATTGATTATTCATTTGAAGTTAAAAATCAAATTTTACTCAAACAAATTTTGTCAAAACTAGAATTCGTTATAGTACCCGAAGTATATGAGTATACTGATAATTACATCTTTCAAGAAATGTGTTGTGGATTGTCAAGACAAGAAATTGAAGAATCTTACCCAGAATACTTGATAGATATGGCTCAAAAAACTCAAGCGGCATATTTCTGGATGACATATTGTGGCTATATACATACAGATTTACACGATGGTAATGTATTTTATCATATTGATACAGAAGATGATAGCAAGAATAAGATTATAATTGTAGATTTTGGACTGGTTTTTGAACTGGATGAAAAGAAAGAATCTTCATTACATATAAAAAACTTTCGATACATGAGTCGAAAAGATAATGAAGGTTTGCAATTAATGATCAAGGAATCATTAGACAAATTTCTTTATTCTGAAAAAGAATTACAAAAAATTTATTCGAGAATTAATAGTTTGAATCTGGTAGACAAAGACCTTAAAAATATGAATATGGTTGAATATGCAGATGATATACTAAATAAACTAAATGAAACAAATGCTATTCTTAGAACACCAGAGCTATATTGTTTTCTTGGTCTTATTCTTGTATGTCGAGAATTTAGAGATAATGATGGTAAACCATTCGATGTATTAATATCAAGTATGAATCTATTACTCAATAGTAAAGATGAAGAAGTTGCAAAATATGCTAAAGAAGTAAATAGTTATATTTCAAATATTTGGTAAGCTCTTAAAATTGATAATATCCGATAATATGAGATACCATCGTCCATTATCATCATCTTTTAAAGGACTAACATCTAATTCTGTATCTGATTCTTTTGCCAAAATTTGTAAATGTTCTTTCATAAAACCAAGTTCTATATTCGAATCTATACTGGGATTGTGAATGATTTTCTCTATAATTAACTTATTATCTGAACTTATTTCCACAAAAATAAAATAAAGAGGAATTTTTTCAGATTCAATAATTGGTTCGTTATCATTCCTTATTATTTTATGATCTGAATATGCATTATCGTTTAAAGGTATCCATCCAAAAATTACTCTATTTGTATTCGATTTATTGATTATATTCAGACTATCGTGTAAATTTTTTGCAAATCCTTCAAACATAAATTTATCTGTTCCTGATAATTCTGATGATTTTATAATGGCATATTCGTGTAATGATTTACATATTATTTTCATTTGGAATGGAGTATGCCTTGTAAAAACATGTTCGAGACTTTGGATTGCCATACCATTTATACACAATATTCCTAAAAAAAACAGATGAAATACTTTATACATAATATATCTTATATTACTACACTTAAACTCTATGTGAAGGAAAAACAGCAAAATCTTTCTTTTATTCTTGTTTCTAATTGAGTATTCTTGTCCATCATATCTCCTAAATCCGTTCTATATTTCTCTAAATGTTCATTAATCTTATTAATCTCCTTATAATTAGAGTCTAATTGTTCTTCTGCGTTTTTAAGAGCGAAATGTACAGATAATTTTTCACTCTTTGAAGATTCTAACTGGTATTTTAATAGTTCTAATTCGATATTCAACTCTTTTATTACTTTCTCATATGCATTTGTTGTCTCTTCAAAGTCTCTTTTTGTATATACATATATATCATCCTTATCTTTCTCATTTTTTAGATTATTCGAATGAGCTTGGTGTGAAATCTTTTCAAGTGTGTCGACATTATTAATGTGTTTCTTTGTTTTCAAATGTCTTTTATACTGCTTTTCTGTGGCAAAACTGGTAGAACATAAATTACATACAATTCTGTCAGACATACTCTATATTTATGAATATTATCTTAATATTATTAATTAATCTACATCTTCCATGGTTGAATGCTCTTCTTCAGCATTATCTTCCAGTGGAGGCAAATCCTCTATTTCATCATCAGAATCTAATTCATCTTCATCAATAGACAATCCTAACTTAATTAGACGATGAATTCTGGTAGCAAATATGCTTGGTTCTTCCAAACTAAATCCAGAAGTAAGCAAAGATGTATCATACAATAACCATATTAGATCTTTAACTGTTTTGTCAGTTTCATCGCCTTCTACCTTTTGTCTCAAACAACTAATAATTGGATTATTGTGATTAATTTCCATTGTCTTCTTAGAAGACATATATCCTCCTTGAGTATCATTTCTCAAAGCTTGTGCCTTCATTATTCTTTCCATATTTGCAGTCCACCCATATTCACCAGTTACAAGAATACAGGGGGAATCCGATAATCTATTACTGATTACCGCCTTCTCAATTTTATCTCCCAATACTTCTTTAAACATATTACACAATTTTTCATTTGATTTTGTAAACTCTTCAAACTCCTTCTTCTCTTCTTCAGAATCATCCATTTTAAGACCGGCCTTTGTTACACTAATCAAAGGTTTGCCTTCGTATTCCTTAAGTTGCTGTACACAATACTCATCCATAGGATCTGTCATATATATCACCTCACAATCCTTCTTTTTTAGTCTTTCAATAAATGGTGAATTTTCTACAGCCTTTCTTGACTCACCAGTAATATAATATATTCCTGGCTGATTTTCGGACATTCTACCAATATAATCATCTAAAGAAGTCATTACATCACCTGATTTTGTAGTATTATATCTTAGAAATTTCGCAAGCTTTGAACGATTTGTCGAGTCCTCATGAACTCCCAACTTTATGTTTTTATTGAATGACTCATAAAATGTCTTGTATTTCTCTTCATCATCCGCAATTTCCGTAAACAATTCTAAAGACTTTTTAATCAAATTTTTACGAATAACCTTTAAAATCTTATTTTGTTGAAGTGTTTCTCTTGAAATATTCAATGGTAAATCTTCGGAATCAACAACACCTTGAAGGAATCCAAGATATTCAGGCATCAAATCTTCACAATTTTCCAAAATAAATACGCGACGCACATACAATTTTATCTTATTGTATTTTTTCTCGCTTCCTCCATTAAACATATCAAATGAAGCTCTTTTAGGTACAAACAATACAGAACGAAATTCCAACTGGCCTTCTACTGAAAAGTGTTTTACAGCAGAATGTTCCTCCCAATCATTTGAAATTGACTTATAAAACGATGCGTATTCTTCATTTGTTACTTCATCTGGTTTTCGCATCCATATGGGTTTCTGACCGTTTAGATGATCCCATTCATAAGTAACTTCTTTAATCTTCTTCATTTTCTTTTCTTTCTTTGTCTCCTCCTCATCAACATCCTCTACCTTTGGAGCATCATTCTCATCATTTTCCTCATCATCCTCGTCCTCTTCATCATCCGTAACTTCTTTTTCCGTTGTCTTCTCAACATACAATTTAATTGGGAAATCTACAAACTCAGAATGCTTTTTAACAAGCTCTTTTAATCTGTTCTCTTCGAGATATTCCATCATATCTTCCTTTAGAGTAAGTACAATGCGAGTTCCGCGACCAATTCTCTTTTCTTCTGGTTCATCTGCTACAACTGTAAAAGAACCTCCCGCAGTTGATTCCCAAGTATATTGTTCATCTTCGTTATTTTTAGACGTAACTGTTACTTTATCAGCAACCAAATAAGCAGAATAAAAACCTACACCAAATTGACCAATCATAGATATATCTGCTCCAGCAGTCAAAGCTTCCATAAATGCCTTTGTACCTGATTTCGCAATTGTACCAAGGTTATTTACCAAATCCGATTTTGTCATACCAATTCCAGTATCACTTATTGTTAGTGTTTTGTTGCCTTTATCGGGAGTAATCTGAATCTCCATATTTGATTCGGATTCAAGAACCGATGAATCTGTTAAAGATTGATAACGAATCTTATCTAATGCATCTGACGCATTAGATATCAACTCTCTCAAAAATATCTCTTTATTAGAATAAAAAGTATTAATAATCAATGATAGCAATTGATTAATATCTGCAGAAAAAGCAAAAGTCTCAACATTAGTATCAGCCATTGTTATAATTTATTATTAGCGTCATTTCTTTATATAACTATTATACAAAATCATATAATATGACCAGTATATGTATTTATAAATGGATTGACTATAATATAGTCTGTGCTCAAGATTATCTTATTCAAATCATTATTGATTATCTTTCTATTTCTGATAACATATACTCCACTTTTCTAGAACACGTTACTCTCAATAGATTCATTGGATTTGACAACAAAGATTTAATTACACACTATTTTCACAAAGCTACAAGAAATAGATTCATAATCCATCAATTTATAAGATATTGGATATTTAAACGAAAAAATTTACATTATATCAATGATACAGATCTTTTATTAGAACCATTTGATAATACTAAAAATTATCCAACTATTGTTGATAATAGAGGAATTTATCGGTTTGGTTCAGGAGATATATACAAAATGTTTATTTCAAATTTGGAATATAGTGAATATCAAATGCCTCGCATATTGCCTATCAAAAATCCTTGGTCCAACCAGATTCTTAACAAAACTCAACTATACAATTTGTTCATATCTTCATATCAATTACATAAAACACCATGGCTATTTATTGAATATGCTAAATTAGATTTTGATGACAAACTTTTATTAAGAAGACACAATAGTTACCTTTCGGAAAAAGCTATATACAATGATGTTTCAAACTTATCCGAAAAAGAATTTAGAAAAGAATGTGATAGACTTTTCAGATATAATATTGTGAATTCTATTATTCGTTATAACTACTTCAAATACAACTCATTAGATTCGATTAAAATTAATGTATTACGCAAATTTTTCAAGCAAATTATAATTAATAATCATTTAAGAGATGGTTTTGGATTAAGCATATCTTCTAAAGAAAAACAATCCCTGTTTAAGTTATGGGGACAGTATCCCCATATTATAACTAAAGTTGATAAAAATAAGATAAATTCTGAATATGAAATAGATATATCGAGGGCAAGATTGTTGTATGCATATAATGAAATTTTGAATCTTTCTCACAATCACACTATAAATCATACAGAAATAACTGCTCAACTACCTGATATTATGGATATATCTTTTGAACAATCCACAGAATATAGGAGAAATAGTATTCTAAATACCACTATAAGACCTCCAATCAGTTTTCAAATAGAAGGTAGAAATTATGATACAATACCATTCATATTTGGAGAAACTAACCAACAAGAAATACCTAATATTTTTCAAACAAATTTGGAACAATATATGGAAGAAGACTATTAAATAATTTACATTATAATTATTAATGGAAGAGGAAGAGCCAAATACACAATATACTTTTCAGACTATCAAAAGAGAGCGTTCTGAAGAAGATATGGATTCTTCTCGTGCAAAAAGTCCACGTAATACAGATGACGGCCGTTCAACGCCCGGAACTTTACAAGATAATCTTGAAATACCTGCAAATCTTGATAAAATATATGAACAAAATTCTATACGCAAAAGCTTTTTAAAGGATATATTTAAATTTTGTAAACTATGGAATGGTGTCATATCAGGCTCTTTTTCATTAGCCATTACAATGGATACACTTAATATAGAAAGAACTACAACATTATCAAACTATCCAACATGGGAACCAGAAGATATAGATATATACTTTGTTATACAAAAAGAATCAACTGAAAATATGACTATGGATGGAAGAAATATATTCACTATAATGAATGCTTTCTACACATACTTTTGTGTTATTAAAAAATATCTTCATAAAGTACCAAATAAAACAGTATGGGATACAAAACCAGCATTATGTAATGGGGAGTCTATTAATACAATATACCCCAATACATGTATGGTTCAGAACTTCCTTTCTGATAAATTAGTTGACCTTTTAGATGTTCAATTAATATTCTATTATTATGAGGACAAAGTTTCAAGATATCAACAATTTGAAAATTCTGTACTAAATGTTTATGATTATAGAATGCTTCAAACCTATATTAGTGTTACAGCCGATGATGATACTCCAATTATTAGATTTGTATCCAATGATGTGAAAAATGATATATTGGATAAAAGGCTTACAATCGTTTATAATCCAAAAGAAAACTACAATTCATGTATGAAAAGTATTTATAGAAGCGTCAAATATATAGATAGGGGGTTTCTTCCAGACAATCTAAGCGATTTTTTAAATACCCAAAAATTCAGAGTTGATAATTCGGCTTTGAGAACATATAATCATATTAAGATTAATGGCGTTACATACGATTGGAAAAGAGCAGAATCAAGACAAGAAATTGAAACTTTATGTAAAGATAATGAATTAGTTCCTACAGATATTCAACATAACACATGGAAACGCCCATCAAATATAGATTATACAATACCAGGATTTCTTAAAGTAGAAATCTATGAAGACGACGATGGTGCTATTCACTATGAATTAATAGAACGTATAGAACGTAAAATATTTGATATTCAAATTAAATGGAATAAAATTACTGCCAAAGAATACTTTGATTTGTATCTACTGCCGCCTTTTGTAAACAAAATGGACTTACAATTACTTTTCTTTTTAAGAGCTACAGTTGAAAAAAATACGGCGTTAATAAAAGATATTAAAAATAATATTTCCCTTTCACAATTAGGTTCGGCTTTAAGTTATACTTTGTTCAATCCCATTGTTTACGAAAATAAAGTTATTATTCCAAAGGATAATATAACTGACTCTGCTTTGTGTAAAACTACCCACGCAATAAAGAATATATATATTAGAGAAGCATTAAGACACCAACAAATCAGAACTTCTAACGAATCAAGACTTGATAATACTACATTTAATCTTATTCTAGACACTAATTCCACTTTCGAAAATTTAAACTTACCTTATACACAAATATTTGCTGAACAATACGATTTTTATATCAACAATTATGACGGATTAGTTACGTATGATATGTATGGTATTCCAACAGAATTCTTTGATATATACGAATTTACTTTATCAGAAAGTGATGCTCAAACAGCAGAAGATGTTCTTGATTATGGAGGTATTGCTAAACTATATTTTACAAAACTAAATTCTGAATTTAAAAGTATTTTAGACAATAATCCCTTCCAAATAGAGCCAACAAATGGCAAATTCTTCCATGAAATACCCAATTGGAAAAAATTAGCTATCATTCTAAAACTTGCACATAAAAATCAAGTTAAACAAGCATTCAAAATTGATAATTCTATTCTTAATAAAGTTTTCAATACTCAAGGTATTCAATATATCGAGATTATTTCCGGTTGTGGATTGATATCAATACCACATTGCTCTAATAATTCAGACATTAATATTAAGTTATTATGTCGATTTATTCAAGAATCAGGATGTAAAGAATATGAAGAAACTGATAAAGAGTCTTTCGATGCTACTTTCCCACCAAATAAACTAAATTTTACCTTTAAATATCCAAATGAATTAGCGAATATTACTTCGAATGTTATAACCCTTATTCTAAATAATTTCTACTCATCTGATAGAAATTATACTATTGGGGAGTTTGAATCTAATTTAAAACAATTTATTGGACATCTTACTCATAAAAATAATATACGATCACCCCCAATACTTGAAAGTTGGGAATTTATGAGTAAAATATTACCATGCTTTTCAATTATACACTTGAATAGCGAAGAAGGCAAAGAATATGTTAAGACATTAATGCGTTATACTGAATCCAATAATCCAAATATTAACTCAGACTCTATTAATAGAATAAAAACCTATATGAATCGATTCTTTGATGAATTATCTATAAATGATAATGAACACCCCAATGTTAAAGAACTTGTCCTATTTGCGACTGGCAGTATTGCACTTCCTAACGAACTGAAGTATACACTACAAATGGAGTCAGATAATTACGAAAATCTTCACTTACCAGTATCACATACATGTTTCAATCAAATTGATCTTCCATGGATTCCAATACATCATTACCCAAATGATTTTTATGATAAATTCAAAGAACAATTTGTAAAAAGCATTGAAATTGTAACAAATATTGATTTAAGTCAACAATCCAATATTGATTTAAGTCAACAATCCAATATTGATACCATGGACATCGCTGAATCACCTCGAACACCTGAACATAATGAACCACCCCCTCCACCAAATTCACCTCGAACACCTGAACATAATGAACCACCCCCTCCACCAAATTCACCTACAGACTATATGGAAGGTGGACATAAAACAAAACAAAAAAAACTAATCTATTATACTATTCATCAAAAACGTGAATAATATTCACTTACCTTCTTATTTGCCTTTATTCCCCAAGGATCCATATTCTTTATATATAAACCTTCAATACTCTTAACTCGGCTTAATGCAACATATGTTTGTCCTTCCTCAAATATACCAGAACCTATATCTATTTCTGCCATATCCAATGTTGCACCTTGACTCTTGTGTATTGTTATTGACCAAGCCAATATTAAAGGAATTTGTGTTATTGATATATTTAGCTCACTATCTTCTGAAGATTCCCAACTAAATGGCTTCATTACTGTTTCAAGTCCATTATTAAAACGCACTATTGGTAATCGCGTTAAATCTTCAAATCCTGTAACTATACCACAACTTCCATTACATATGGGTAAATATGCCTCAAGATCAATATTCGCAACACTCATCACTTGCGCACCCACCTTTAGCTCTATGCTTTCTAAACACGGTATTTGATTTATCAATGAATTTACTTCTTTCTTGACTTTTGAATCGTTCTTATCATAATACTTTTTCTTATTTACTATATCAACTTTCATCCTATATTTACATACATTACCGGGCAATGCATTCAATTCAGATTTATTTAATGTTTCGACCGTTTTCTTTAAAGGATATAATTTTGTAGGTTTTATTTCCAAATCATCTACGTTCTTTTCTACACAAGACATCAAAACATTGAATGAATTTCTAGATATTTTACCTTTTCTTACTTGATTCAATATCTTTATATAATTGTTATCTTTTTGCCTAAATATTGTCTTTAGTTCAATTTGATTCTTAAAAGTATTTGACCATTCTAATGATTCAAAACAAAATGCGCGACTACATTTATCGTTTCCTATAGGGGGCAATTGATAAAAATCACCACTAAAAATTAACTGTATTCCTCCAAATGGTTTAACATTTTTTCTTGCCAATTTACCTATCAAATTCAAAATTTCAAATAATTTTTTTGATAACATACTTACTTCATCAACAATCAAAACATCTGTCTTTATCCACTTCCTTTTATTTATAACCTTCTCAACACATTTATTTGCAATGTTCTCAATACTTCCGTCTATATTTGTACCTAAACCACTCCATGAATGTATTGTTGTTCCTTTACAATTTAATAATATCGCTGCACATCCAGTTAATGCACACACTTGAACTCTCTTTCTGCTTTTTCTATAAATATATCGTATTAGTTCTGTTTTTCCACTTCCCCCAGCACCAGTTATGAACACATTCTCTCCTTTCTCATAATGTTCAATAACCCTCTTCTGCCCATCAGATAGTTCCATTCTATATTATTTTATATTGTTCTATTTAATCAATTTTCATAAAAATGATATGTTATTGCTCCGTATGTCGTATAACAAAATATCTATACATATATAATACATATGAGTGATAATAAATATGGGGATAAATCATTAATACAAAAACCTATTCAGGTTGAGAAAAAACCCATTCCTAAAATTGTTCGTCCTGAACTTATAAGAACGGATGCATTGGGACGGAGAGTAAAGGAACTTACTGATGAAGAAAAGGCATTAGGATATAAAACATTGGAAGAATTCAATCTATTACAACACAATAAACTCTTTTAGAATAAATCACCATATTTCCTTATATTCTATCGCCTTTTTTATATATTCTATGTACCATTAATCTCCATTGGAATTTTTACTTCATAAATTTCAATATTTCCAATACATTCTTTAACATTACCTATTTATAGCCTCAAAAATAAAAAAATGATTCATTATTTCTCTTAGAGATGATAATATCTTTCGTTAAGATATAGCAATACATCTACAGACATACAATCATGACCTCTGTCAAAGTTAAGACTATTCCTGCGCGCATCGTTACCGACCGCAAGCACATTTTCAGTGCTATGCTCCAAGACATTCATGAAATGGGTCCCATTGACTTCATTGAAATGTTCAAGGAAACACGTGAAAAGTACGAAACTATGCCTTTGGCTATCAAGACGAAGACGACTAAGATTAAGGCGCCTAAGCTATCTACGCAAACTGGATGGCTGCTTTATTCTCAGGAGTTCGTCACCGATAAGAAGGCAGAGGCTTTTGAACTGTTCCAGCAGTTTGACGAAGAGGAGCAAAATGCGGGTAAGGACGAAAAGGATAACGGCACTATCAGTGCCAAGAACTTCAAGAAGGCTATTAAGAAGATCGGTATTGAACTTACCACTGAAGTTAAGAGCAACGCTCGATTCAAGAAGTTCAATCTTACTCAAGTTCTACGAACTGAGGCCGGACGTATGTGGAAGGAAGCCGATAAGGACGACTACAACGATAAGGCCGAAGAGTTTAACACCCAGAGTATCGAGGAATGGCGAAATGCTTACGAAGATAGCAATGGCAAGTTCACGCTATCTACGGAAGAAGTCATCTCTAAGATTAAGGCATCTGGACCCGATTCTCCCGAGGTAAATATCAAGAAGAACATGAAGAAGGGTGATATTCTCCATATTATCGGGTGTGTTGGACTTGCCAACGAAGTGAGCCACTCTTCTAAGCTGGACCAATTGCGTAATGCTCTACTGGAGTACTACAAGGGCAATTGCGTTTAGATGATTTAACGCCCATCATAAACCATAAAAACCATAAAAATTAAAAAAGCCTATGAAGTTTTTTTTTACTTTCTATAATATGCATACACCTCAGTATTGGCACTTTATTAAACTCAAAAAAATGTCATTATTAAAAGATCTTGATATTAGACAACAAAAAAAAGCTCTTAAAAATATGTCTTCAGTAGAAGAAATGGTATTTAAACGCACTTATTTATTTGCGTCTGTAGTACCATGTCCATAGATTTATATATAGTTGTGTATTATTTTAGAAATAGTTACCCCTTATCTAATAATATAATGATATTCAATGATGATGTTTGGAATATAATCAAATTATACATCTTTCCTAAACATTTATGGAAACTCCCAGAAAACATTACTTTTTCTAAAATAATGAAACAACTACCCAAAATCACAAACATTTCATCGAATAACCGATTCACTCTTTTTTATAACCCAAAATATACAAACATATCATTTGTTAAAATATTAGAGTTACTTAACTGGTATAATGATACTTTAACACACAAAATCTTAATTGAATCATATATTTCTATTCAACATGATCAAAATAATGAAGAACACATCTCTATACATCATCTTCCGCCACTTATAATATAAGAGCTATTCAATATAAATAAATATATGCGTATGTTTTTCCTTTTTAATACACTTTTTGTATTTTGCAGTAGCTTCTCCACGAAGCGTTATACTCCTAAATCTAATCTTGCCATTTTTGGAGTAACTGGTAAAACTGGTAAATGTGTACTTCAACAAGCCTCAAGTATGAATAAAGGCATTTTTTCTCTTGTTCGACCAAAAAATATGGTTGAAACAGACGAATCTCATACTGTTTATTATGGTGATGTTACATCTTTAGATGACGTAAAACAAGTATACGATGGTAATGTAATTACTGGAACAATTATATGTTTGGGTGGACCAACCTCAGAAGTTGGTAATACAATGCTAACAGAGGGTACCAAAAATATTATTAATTGTATTCTTAATTCTAAGTTATCATCTAATCGAATTGCTATTGTCACATCTATAGGTGCGGGGGATAGTATCAATCAACCTCCTCTTTTTTTTAAAATATTAATGAAAACTGTTCTTAAAGATGCTTTTGTTGATAAAAATAATCAAGAATCATTGTTTCTTAATGAAGATGGAATTGGTAAAGATTTAGATTTTACAATAGTACGTCCAAGTGGATTAACAGATGATAGTCTCAAAAATACTTTCATTATCGAAGAAGGTTCTGGAACAATACCCAGAATGAGTGTTGCTGAATTTTTATTAAATGCCATCTATGATAAAAAATTTCCATATACTGGTACAGCTGTATGTATTACAGGACAAGAACCAAATATTAATGGCAAAATGTTTGAATCTAAAATTTAGTTATTATAAGTTTAATTCAAATAATTCATTTACATTACTGTTTCCTTGAACAATTTCATAATTCAGAGAAGATATATCTATTTCCGATATATATCCTTCTGTTTCAGTTACATAATGAAATACTTTAATCTTTGATACTATCTCAGGAGAACCTAACATACCTGATGTACTAACATTTATTGCTGCAAATAAAGTATTATTTATTGTAGGATGCGCTTTTATTACTGCTGAAGAATATATCGCTCGATTCTCCTCACCAACATATATACCAATTACATCATTGATCTTCACATCATTTCCACTTATTGGATACACAAAAAATGTAAATGGTGTATAAGTATATACTACTGGAACCCCCAAACCTTCACTTATTGTGTATAGTTCTAACTCTGGTTCTGGCTCTAACGCCCCACTATTAGGTAATAATCCATTCACATTCAGTTCTATAAGATTTGATACATTACTTGAATTTATTGGCAATCCAAAACTCTCGAATGAGTAATCTATTGATATTAGAACTCCCTTTGTATCATTCATATAGTGGAATATCTGTATTGATGATATTGTTTCTTCTATTCCAAGTGTATTTACATTTATCGCCGCAAATAATGAGTCATCAAAACGATTTACTACACTTTGTCCTCTATTTTCATTTCCTACAAAAATTGCTATCACATCATTTTCGTTCACACCACCGTATATTGGACTTATATAAAGCACAAATGTTTCTGGTGCAGATATATTTCCATTCGGATTAACTATATTCGATAAAGCTTCTTCCAATGTCAACAAAATAATTGATGACTCATATTCTGGAATCATTCCGGAATAGTCCAATCTAACCCAATTTGAAGCATTATTACCATTTATGGGTAAAGAATAATTGTTAGAAGAATAATCTATTTCTATTAAATATCCCTCTATCGAATTCACGTAATGAAATAGCTTTATTTTAGATATCTTATCACTTGTACCTTGTGTATTTACATTTATACTCGAAAATAACAAATTATTATAACTACTTACAGCACTTTGACCCCTATTTTCATTTCCTACATAAATTGCTATTATATCACCTATATTCACATTACCAATTATGGGACTTATATACAAAACATATGTATATGGCTCCGAAATTGGTGCATTTGGATTAATTATTTCTGATAAAGCCTCTTCAATTGTCAATATTGCCAATTCTGGCTCTGGTTCTGGTTCATAATCCGGAATCATTCCCGATAAGTCTAATGATATTGGATTTGATGCATTGTTTCCACTTATTGACAATATAAAATTATTTGATATGTAATCTAACTCTATTAAATATCCTTTCGTGTTATTTACATAATGGAATACCTTAATAATTGATATTTTATCTTGAATACCTTGAGTATTCACATTAATTGCTACATACAATACTCCATTATATGTTCTTAATTCACCTTGCCCTCTATTCTCATTATTCACAAAAATTGCAATCACATCATTCTCATTTACTCTCCCACTTATAGGACTTATATATAACACATATGATTCGGGTACCCCATCCGGACCATTCGGATTTATTACTTCTGATAATGCCTCATCTATTGTTAATAATTCCAGCTCTGGTTCTGGTTCTAATTCCGGAATAATTCCAGATAAATCTAACCTTATCGGATTTAATGCGTTGTTTTCACGTACTGGTAATATAAAATTATTTGAAGAATAATCTATTGCATAAAGATATCCTTTATTGCTTGTTACATATGTAAAAATCTTAATAATAGATATTTTATCAACAATACCTTGGGTATTTACATTAATCGCAACATAAAATTGTCCATTATAAATTGCTATTATTCCTTCTCCTCTATTTTCATTATTGACAAAAATTGATATTACATCTCCTTCATTTATACCCCCAATAATAGGACTTATATACAAGACATATGTATCGGGTGTTCCATCGGGTCCGTTTGGATTTACTATTTCCGGTAATGCCTCATCTATAGTTAGTAATTCCAATTCCGGTTCTGGTTCAATTGTTATATCTGATTCTGGTTCTGGTTCTGGTTCTGGTTCTGGTTCCGGTTCTGGTTCTGGTTCAGGTTCCAGCTCTGGTTCTGGTTCAGGTTCTGGTTCAGGTTCGGACTGTGGTTCGGGTTCGGGTTCGGGCTGTGGCTCTGGTTCTGGTTCTGGCGACTCTGGTTGTGGCTCAGGTTCTGGTTCGGGTTCAGGCTCTGGTTCTAATGGAGGAGGCAAAGGATATGCAGACAATCCTGCCACATGAGAAGCCAAATAGACTACATCTGCCCCATTTATTTGACCATCTCTATTCACATCAGATATATATAAGCTATCCCTCGCATCTTGATATATACTTAAACCTGCTATTGCAGAAGCCAAATAAACAACATCCGCACCTTCACCTGGATTTCCATCTTTGTTTATATCACCCGGATCATTCGCATAAACTGGATCCAAATGCGGTAATGCATATACAACCCAGTTGTTTTTAAATAATAAATTAACGCCTATTGATGAAACATTTATAGCAGCTGAAAATTGGTCAGATACATCTGATATCTTATCTAATACATTTGAATTTTCTTGAAAATAGAAATCGCTCCACTGTGTTGAAGTAATTGCATATTCTGTAGAAGCCGCATACACAAATATTTCGGTTTGAGTTTCTGTATTAAATGTAAATGTCCATCCGGCCATAAGTAATACCATATTCAAAGTCAAATCATGGGAAAATACATTACCAAACCACATCTTTACCGATGTAATATATACTCCTTCCTTTGTTTTGTACTGCGTTATATTCTCATCTCCCGGTTTCTGTCTGAATTCTACCATTAATGGCTCTGGTTCTGGTTGTGGCTCTGGTTCTGGTTCCGGCTCTGGTTCTGGTTCTGGTTCTGGTTCTGGTTCCGGCTCTGGTTCTGGTTGTGGTTCTGGTTCAGGTTCCGGTGGCTCTGGCTCTGGTTCTGGTTCAGGTTCCGGCTCTGGCTCTGGTTCTGGTTCAGGCTGTGGTTCTGGTTCCGGCTCTGGTTCTGGTTCTGGTTCTGGCTGTGGTTCTGGTTCAGGTTCTGGTTCAGGTTCAGGCTCAGGAGGTTCTGGTTCCGGCTCTGGTTCCGGTTGTGGTTCTGGTTCTGGTTCTGGCTCTGGTTCTGGTTCTGGTTCTGGTTCCGGTTCTGGCTCTGGTTCTGGCTCTGGTTCTGGTTCTGGCTCTGGTTCTGGCTCTGGTTCTGGTTCAGGAGGTTCTGGTTCCGGCTCTGGTTCTGGTTCTGGTTCTGGTTCTGGTTCTGGCTCAGGTTGTGGCTCCGGTTCTGGCTGTGGTTCTGGTTCTGGCTCAGGTTCTGGTTCTGGTTCTGGCTCCGGAGGTTCCGGTTCGGGTTCGGGTTCGGGTTCGGGTTCTGGTTCGGGTTCAGGTTCTGGTTCAGGCTCTGGTTCTGGCTCTGGTTCTGGCTCTGGCTCAGGTTCAGGCTCTGGTTCTGG
>MDTG01329519.1_pt1 | contig 23489 bp, 19 predicted proteins | sample 811421 | NCBI WGS metagenome assembly MDTG01 (sample SAMN05326645, study PRJNA326480) | marine metagenome | isolation source: seawater | place: Pacific Ocean: South East | collected 2011
AAAAAATACTATAATTATAGTATATTAAGTGAAATTATTTTGAAGAATTCAGAAGGAAAAAAGATATTATATATAGGTAATTCAGTTGAATCAATATGGGCTGGGTATATAAAAGGATTACAAAATATGTGGAAATTTCCTGTATCTAGTTTTTATCTTTGTACAATAAAAACACCACAAACTACAGTAGGGTGTGATTATCCTGATGAATCGATTAAAGAAACATGTGAAAAATTAATAAAGGAAATAGATGATAATTATAACGATTTTGATACAGCTATTCTCGGTTGTGGCGCATATGGTAATCCAATTATCAATATGCTTCGAAAAAAATATAAAAACAAAAATATTATATATTTAGGTTCTGACTGTTATAAAATGTTTGGTATTTATAGTAAAATGATGCCTTATACTTATCAGTATAGTGCCAAAACTGAAAATTGGATTGAAGTTATAGAAGAAAAACCTCCTGGAACAGAAAATCATCCTGAACCAAAATATTGGAAATAAGTATTTATCTAATATATTATTATATGAAAATATATTAAATGACTATTAAAATAGTTGATTGTTTTCTTTTTTATAATGAATTAGAATTATTAAAACTTAAATTAAAAGAATTAAATGATGTAGTAGATTATTTTGTTTTAATTGAATCAAAATATACTTTTGTTGGAAATGAAAAGGAACTTTATTATGAAAAAAATAAAGAAATGTTTTCTGAATATAATGACAAGATAATACATATAGTACATGACCATAATGCAACTTTAGAAAATGGACCAAGAGATGATGGATTACCTAGTGCATGGAATAATGAAAAAGAACAACGTTTTTATGGAACAAAAGGTATATCACAATTAAATCTTACAGATAATGATTTAATTATTTTATCTGATTTAGATGAAATAGCAGATAAAAATACTATTAAAAAAATTAAAGAAGAAGGGTTAGAAGAACCAATATATTGCTTGGAACAAGATATGTATTATTATAATTTAAATAATAAAATTAAAAATAAATGGTATCGTTCTAAAATTGTTCGTTTTGATAAATTAAGTAAATATTTTGATAAATCTCCTGAATTATTTCAAACTATTGTTCAACCAGTATATAATCCTGATGGAACACATAGAGGTAATTATCCAATTATTGAAAAAGGAGGCTGGCATTTTAGTTTTTTTGGTAATATAAGTAAAATTAAAAATAAAATTAAAAACTTTTCACATACTGAATTAAGTCATTTTGGAGACGAAAGCAATAGAGCTATTGTTGAAAAAATTATAGATAGTAAAGATATATTTAATCGTAATGATATAAAAATAGAATATACTAAAGTTGAAGATAATAATTATTTACCTGAAAATTATGAAATGTTAATTGATAATAATTTAATTTTTAATGCAGAAAATTTTCAATATGAAAAATACAAGGAATATTTTAGAATACACTTTAAAAATAATAACATGGATGTGCTAACAAATAAAGAATTGTGGATTAATTACAATACATACGATAAATTGAATGAAAAAATTAATGATTTTCTTCAAAGTGATATTATAATGAAACCAACCTATTTATGTATTGGTGTACAAAAAGGAGGAACGACGAGTATAATTAATTATTTAAATTTAAATCCGGACATATTTTGTAAACAAGGAGAAACCCATTTTTTTGATGATAAGAATGATAATAATATTACAAAATACGAAAAATCGTTCGTATCAAATAAAAAAATTAAAGGAGAAAAATCACCATCCTATTGTTATTTGAGGTATGCGATTGATAAAATATACAAATATAATCCAAATATGAAATTAATTATATTATTAAGAGAACCAATTTCAAGAGCATATAGTCAATATACTATGGAAGTAAATAGAAGAAACGGCTACAAAAAAAAATCTTATATGGATGAATTTCTTAAAGAAAAAGATATAAAACTAAAAGACATAACTTATAATAATGACTTTTATATAGTACGAGGATACTATGATGAAATTATACAATATATATTATCTTTATTTCCTAAGAATAATTTGTATATTGGTATATCTGAAGAAATAAAAGAGAACCCAGATGTAGAATACAATAAAATATATTCTTTTTTGGGTGCTAGAAATATAAAAATAGAACAAAATTTAAATACACATATAGGTAATTATAGTAGTACTATACCAGAAGATTTAGAATTAATGTTGTATAATATTTATAAATCACATAATGAAGTGTTATACAAAATATTAGGTAGAAAAATAGACATTTGGGAAAATTATTATGATAGATTAAAATCGGCGTTTTAAATGTTCAAAGGTGTAAATATTTCCATAATTTAAAATGTGTAGTTAAATTCTTTTAAATCATCCTTATATAATTCATTAATAATTTTTTTATTTCTTTCACTATAAAACGTTCTATAATCTATGTTACGTTTCTTAATTGTTATTTCATTTAAATTTTTAATTCCTGACATTTCATATAATTTTTTTATATCATTTTCATAATTTTCAAATTTTCCAATAAAATCCAATTTATTATCTCCAATCATAACTGTTATTGGTGTGAAATGAGAAATATCGTTAGTATTAATAGAGCCTTTATATAAATATAATTTATTTTCAACAACATTTTTTACCATATCAATATATTTATCAAAATCAGGTGTATTATTTTTACTCCAATTTAAATATGTACTTAATATTTTATCAAAAGGATTTCTAACAAAAGTAAATATAAACAAATTATTTCTATCTTTATCAGAAATTAAATTATCTAAGGTATAATGTTGCATTGATAATCCTAAAGAATCTATACCATTATAACTTTCTGAATGATTTTCTCTTAATTTATGTTCTATTAATGTTCCTCCTGTTCTAGGTATATGTAAAAATGTATATTTATTATTATAAATTGGCATTTATATATAATTGTTAAATTAAAAATTTAGTATTTTAATTTAATATAATTTTTATTGATGAAATAAAAAATAGTTAATTTTTTCATTTAACTTATCATGAGTATTGTAATTAACCCACAATTCTTTATTTGTTAGCACATCCATGTTATTATTTTTAAAGTGTATTCTAAAATATTCTTTGTATTTTTCGTATGTGAAATCAAATTCATTATAATCCAAGCATATTTCTTTAAATATTTTCATAACTTTTTCTGGTGTATATTCACGATAAGCATTCCAGTCAGAACGCGATTTAATAATATTTTCTATATTATGAAATATACGATTTAATTCTTCTTTATTGTTATAAATAATTCCTTTATTTTTTAATATTTTTATATGCTCTAAATCACCACAATTACATGTTATTACTGGTTTATTAGAAATAGAAAATTCAGCTACTGCAGCACCAAAAGTTTCTCCTTCAGACCGAGCATGAATCATAGCATCACATGTATTAATAAATTTTTGTTTTTCATTTTCATCAATAGTTTTTTCTAAGTATATAATTTGTTTATGTTCATAAAATTTATCAGTATTTAAAAATAAGAAATAAATATCTTCTCTATAATTTATTATTTCTTTAATACATTCATGAACATATTCTATATCAAATGTGGTATTTCCACCATGACGACCTAATACAATAGCATTTTCGGGAATATTTAATTTCTTTCGCAAATTATCAATACTATTAGTTGGAAAATGAATAATATGAGGTACAACTTGTATATTTGTATTATGATATTTATTCAAATAATCTGATATACCAATATAACAATCTGATTCCTGGGTTTTTGTATTAAAAACACAATGTTTTATAGTTTTACACTTATTCCAAATATCTTTGTTATTAAAATCATATATGTCTTCACCACCATGTGTTAATGTGTAAAAATGAGTTAATTTTTTTTTATTTATTAATTCCTTCATATCACATATATCATCTATTTCTATTACTTCAAATCTATTTTTAAATTTAGGAAATGATATTCTGGTTAATGGCATGTTTAACTCCTTTTGTTTTTTTTCAGTAAAACAAATAATATAAGATTTATTACCTAATATTTCCTCATTATATTTTGCATAATCATATATTGCTACTTCAGTACCACGTTCAGTAAAATGTCTTACAAAGAAACCGATATTTATTTCCATATATATATATATACATATAATGAATAGTTTTATTTTAATAAAATTACCTAAAACTGGAACTGAAACCCTGAAAGATTATTTATATACAACATTTATAAATAAAGGTTATACTGATAATGAGATACTTAATGTTCCATATGATGAAATAATGAAAAAAACAGAAGAAAAGAAATATATTATTTCCATCAATCATATAGATTATAATGATATTTATATAAAACACCTAAATAAGATAATGAAATATAATTTAAAATTAATTACTTGTATTAGAGAACCATTAGACCGACTAATTTCACATTATTATTATTCTAATAGTCATAGAAAAACAATGGATTTTAATTCTTATTATAGACTTTATATGGATAAAAACGAAGGATGGGACCAAGAGAGAATCCGAACTAATAATTATATGTCAAAGTATTTAGGTTTTAAAAATATTAATGAGATAACTGAAGAAAATATTTCGAAAAGATATTTATTTATACTAATATTAGAATTTATAGACTTGGGATATTTAAAATTATCTAAAATACTTAATGAAACAGATAATATTTCCTATAAAAAACTTAATTGTAATAAAGAAAGAAAGATAATTTAGATGATAATTTATTAACAGAATTTTATGAAAGAAATAAAATGGACTATGAATTATATAGATTATCAAAAAAAATTTATTATATATATAAATAATAAAATGGAAAATAATAGTGAATATTATTACCAGCCATCAACCCAGACCAACTCCGACTGCAATCCTTATTATTTATTAAATAATTTCATTTATCATGAATTTGGAAATGGTGAGAAAGCAATAAAATTTTGGCCAAAATCAATAGGAGGTCAATATAGTAAATATAAAAGGCAAACTGAAAGAACTAAAAGAGCAAAAAATGATATTCATTTTTCAGTAGGTGACATTCAACACGATGTATTATCTAATTGTGTAAATAATATTTTAAAAGACTTTAGTCATTTATTTAGTAAGGAAAAAAATTGCTGTATTCATCTAAGATTAGGTGATGCTATGAATCCACATTTTTGGAAAAATGAACACCATGATTATTCTTATGCACCATTTAAAGAAATAGTAGTTTATCAATCTGTAAAAAAATCAGTTCCTAAAGATTATACTATTAATATTATGTATTCTTCTACTGCAGGAGGGACAGTAATTACTGAGGATATTATAAAATCATCCAATCAATATGTTAAAAATCTTACTGATTTATTAAAAATAGATTATCAAAATATTAATTGTTTTGATAATTCACATGCCGATATTGATTTTTGTAGAGCAATTCATTCTGATATATTTATAAGTGGTGTTGGAGGTTTTACAAATCTTATAGTAAATCATCGCAAATTTAGAAAATTAATTAATATTAAGTTAAAAGGTGAAACGTTGGATCCAAATACAACTGTTATCTAATAATTTACAAGTAATATTTAATAAATTGTTATATTAGATAATTATTTCCATATATAATTAATGCTGATATTAATTATATATTTAAATTAACGTAAATGTATTTTTATAATGTTCTTTTATCATATTAAATATTTCTATTTCAGTTTCCATATTTTCAAATTGTTTCATAAAAATATTAGCATTTTTAACAATTTCTTGACATTTTTCATCATTATTTTTACACCATTCAACAATTTTATCTAAATCAGAATAATCATCAGCAAGTGGAACGTAATGAATCCATGGTTTCAACAATCCCTCCATAAGCCATGATTCTATTTTGGGAGGAGCCATTAATACAACTGAGTTACTAGCTAATTTCCAATTTATTCCTGAATCTTTATCATTTCCTGGTAAACTTATAATATATTTATAATCTAACATTTCATGAATAGACGTAGAGGGTTTTAAATAATTTGAATCCCATCTATTCCATGTAGTAGTAATACCCACATCAAACTTATATTTCCATTTATAACAAAAAGCCATACGAGTATTTTTCCAATTTTTTGGCTCTTCGTCACAATCTTGTATTCCAGTTGGAGCTCCTCTCCAAATACAATCTGCTCTTTTATATTTCCATTTTCCGTTATATAATTTTACATCTCTTAACGCAAAATGACGATTATATTCTAATGGTCCAATAATACCTCCTTTTGAATTATCTATATATCTTACTTTTACAATTGCTGGTAAATCATGACTATTTTTTCCATCAGCACTTATAGTTAAACAAGGTATATCTAACGGTAGTAAATGTTGATGCCACCAAAACATTTCTTTCCAACAGCCATAATGAAATGGAAAATTATCAGGAGCATTTGTATTAGTACCAGTATAATATATTAGTTCATTTTGTTTAAATTCCTTTGCATGATCTGGTATTTTGATAATTTGTTTATCTTTCCAATTTTTTATATAGTAATCAAATCTTTTCTTACTATTCATATATATTAAATAAATATTATATTTATATAAGTTTAATTTATTATTATTTTATATTATTAATTATTAAAATGATGAATAATGAGAAAACATATATTGGTTCTGTTGGAGAGATAATTAAAGAACAATGGGACCAAGGTCATTTTTATTCAGTTTTACCAGAAATAAGAAAAAATACAGAAATTGTAGATAATAAACCTATATTTACTAATATTGATTACAATGAACAATCTCATGAAGAAATTTTAGATTCCTTAGAAGAAGAATTATCAGATTTTAATTTTCCTATTCCAGGTATAGATAAAGAAACTGATAGAAATATAATTATTAATAATTGTGGTAAAAATAGAGATTTAAATTTAAGTAAAAATATATTTAATTATTATCAAATTAATAATGCATTTGAATGGATGGATGGACGTATGTTATTTTACTTTATAAAAACACATAAGCCTAAAAAAATTATTGAAATCGGTAGTGGATGGAGTACTTTGGTTATGTATAATACAATAAAACAATTTAATCTTGATACAAAAATTATATGTATTGAACCATATCCTTTTCCATGGTTAATAGAGATGGAAAAACAAGGCTTTATAGAGTTGCATATTTCAGATTTACAAAAAACTGACCTTAAATTATTTAATCAATTGGAAAAAAATGATATATGTTTCATAGACTCATCACATGTAGTTAAATATAATAGCGACTGTTTGTATTACATTAATAATATTTTTCCTATTTTAAAAAAGGACGTATTAATTCATATACACGATATGTTTTTACCATATGAATATCCTGAAATTTGGTATAAAGAGGGAAGATTCTGGAATGAACAATATTTTATTTATGCTTTTTTAATGAATAATAATAAATTTAAAATTAAATTTGCAAATACTTATGCTACTAAATTTCCAAAGCTACTAGATATTCAAAAAAAGTCATATGAATTTAAAGTAATTAAGGATATTAATAAATCTAAGGCATTTGGTGGAGGCAGTTTATGGTTACAAGTTCAATAAGTCTAAATTAATTTAATCCATTCAAAGAATAAAGCTAATTTTCTTCCATCATCAGCTATATGCAATTCTTTTGGTGATTTTACATTATGATAATTAAATATTATAAAAGCTTCATTTGGATAATCTTTATTTTCAATTAATGGTAATTCTATTGTTTTTTTACTTTGTATATCTTCTAATATTTCAGTATTATTATTTATATTAATTGTAACTTCTTGCAATACATTAGTCATACTATTTACTGATAATAATAATTTATTATTCCCATTATTATTAAATCTAAATCTAATAACAGAAACATCATCTTTTGACCATATTCCAGTAGGCTCTATATGGTGAAAACCATGAACAAAAAATGATTTTCCATAATAAGAATGAGATGTATAGATTGTTTCATTTATATCTAGTGTATTATAACAGTAATGACCAAATAATTTTAATGCTAGTTCTTCACGCTTATCCATATCATTAATTAATTCATCTATTGTTTGTTGATTTACACTTTTTGAATTTTTACAAATAATAAAATGAAAAAAACTATTTCCAGTTTTATTTAAGTATTCTCCATCATATTCCATTATTTGTTGAACCCATTTTTTTCTTTCTTCTATATTTAAGTTAAATAAATTATCATTATGCGTTAATAATTCATATGCAATTGCACCTCCAGATTTTTTATGATATTCAATATTAAATAATTTATTAATAGTTGAAATGATATGACATGAATTTATTGCTTCAGTTGGGTCATCTATCATCATTTGTTGAATATCTGGATATCCTAATCTTTTTTTATATTGAATAGGTAATAATAAATTTATTTCATTCATTTTAATCCATTCTTCTTTTGCATATTGATTTCTTTGTGGTCCTATATAATCATTATGTAAAAATAAACCATCTGGTTTGAGCCATTTTCTAATATTATTACATACTCTTTCTATATATTGAATATGATGACATGCAGCAAAATTAATAACAACATCGAATGAATTATCTGGAAAACTTACAGTATTTATATCATGTTGAATATATTCAATATTTCTTTCATTTTTGTGATTATTACACTCATTTACTAAATCTTGATTATATTCTACTCCAACTGCGTGTAAAATAATACCATTATCGTATAATTCTCTTTCTACCCACCCATTTCCACAGTTTAATATAAGAGCATGTTTAAAACTAACCAAATTTTGTTTTTTTAAAAATTCAATCCATGATATATCTTCACCAAATAATCTTGTATTAATTATAGTTACACACTCAGGATAATCATTCCAATATTTTCCAGAATAGTACACTTTTGAATTTTCATTGACAGAAAAGTTCATTTATATAAATAATTTAATAATTTATTTATAAGTTTTTAACTATATAAATCGGTAATGTACAATCATTAAAAGTAATTTATATTCTATAAATAATTATTTTACTTGGGTTGTTATACCTGTTTACTCTTTCTATGTCTTCTCGTCCTTCTCTGTTTCCTAGACCTTCTTGATTTCCTTATTTGACTTATTTTTCTCATTTTTTGTCTTCTTTTGCTCATTTTTACACGTCTCACTTTCCTTGTTTTATTGCCTCCAGCCAATCTTCTTTTCTTTTTTATTGATACTTCTTTTGTATTTACTTTACGTTTAGGTGCATTTAATGCCTGTGTTTCTACACCCATTTTGATTGCATCATATAGTTGATCTATAATATTATCGTCTAAATAGTCCTTATAAACTTGAACAAAATCATCTTTCTTACCATTTCTTACTAAATCCCTAACAAAAGAAGCTGAATATTCACTTACGTTTATATCTGAAACAGAACGTTCACCTAGACCTTCTGTTTTTAACGATTCCATTCCTTCTCTAGGAAGCGCTACACCTTCTGCTGTCAACACATTATCATGTTGGATAAAATTTTCATTAATTGTGTTCATAAAACTAGCTCTATCACTTCCAACGACACAAAACATATTAATTTCATTAATACCCTTATCTGTGAACTCCCTTTTTATTAAACTATTAATAAATACGAATGGTGTCCCTACAGAACACATAACATTAACATTCACGCCACTAATAAGGGTCTTCTTTTTATCATCTGTTTCACTATTAATCAATTGTGTTTTATAAGATTTAATAATTGTATCCAAGATTTCCGACTTATACGTTATGTTATCATTATTTTCTTTTTTCTTGGTTATTTCTACTAATATAGCTTTACCTGATTTAGTTTTTCCGTTCTTAGGTATGGTGTCCTTACTACATGGAAGCGGATTGGAGTCGTCTAATGAACTAGATGTTATAACATATACATTTTGTTGACCTAACTCGATGGCTTTATCAATCATGTACTTAATTAAAGATAAATGCCCTGGCGTAGGTGGATTCATTCTAACATATGTAAAAATAAACGTATTTGTATTCGTATTCGTATTCGTATTTTCGTCGGGTGTAGTTTCTAAATTCATATATATATATATATATATTAACCATCTATATTTTTTCAATTATGTAACCTTTGGTAGTTTTCTTTTTCTTTGATCCTTTGGTATGAGTTTTATGCAACTCATCATGACACTCTTTACACAAAGTCACCAGATTCGCTAAATTATTCTTATGTAATAACACCCCATCTTTATTTATGACGCCCTTTTCGTTTGCGAAACTCTGATGCATCAGATGATGTACCTCTTCTCCTTTCCTGAGATTACATTTTTCACAAATACCCATGATTTTCTTTGAATTAAAATGTGACTTACCAAGAGAAAGTGTATTAGTAATTGCGTCTAAATTATTGTACTTCATTCTTATTTCATACGCACGGTTTAAAAACTCTTCGGGTAAATGCAACGACTTGCACACTTCTAACCCATACATATTGTTTCCAGGCCCGTCCTTCAATTTACGGTCATAAATTAACATATCCTTTTCCTTATCATATGACACCTCCATATGTTTCAAAGAAAGTGTATTGATTTCTTTTATTTCATCATAATTGATTATCTCGTGTAGATGCGTCGCAAATATATAACTGCATTTTTGGTTATGCAATTCTTGAATACCAGACACAAAAATACTAGTAGCCGACATGATTTCTGTTCCAGAGCATAATTCGTCACCTAATACCAAACTATTTTCATTCGATAATTTTAAAATAGTTCGAAGTTCCGACATCTCTACCGCAAATGTAGAAAGTCCCTTGAATATATTATCATTCCCCAATATACGTGTAAACAGATGTTTGTATGGTTTATAGTGAAAACTACTTGCTGGTACGTAAAACCCTGATTGAGCCATTATTACAGCTATACCAATAGACCTAATAAAACTGGTCTTACCTACTGCATTTGTACCGTATAGCAATACGCCATCTTGTACGTTATTACCCAAACAAATATCATTTGATGTATATGACTCGGAGGTCTGTATATTTTCAATCAAACAGTGACGTAGTTTTTTAGCATCAATAAAGGACTTACATGCTTCCGTATTTATATCAGGTTTACAGAAGTTATAATGTTGAGATAACCTAGATTTATTGTATAACAAGTCCACTAATGTAACAAACTCAATAATAACATCTAACATATTGGAGTAGTCCTCAAAACAGCGTACAAATTTATTGTATTCCAATAAAATAACATCCTTCATATTAATTTTAATTTTACCGATGTTTTTGCACAGTTGTTTTATGGTATCGTCACAAATAAAATTATTGGCAGCAGATTGTTTCGCATATTCAAAATGGTTTTTCGATACTGTATATTGAAACTCTTCTGTGTTGTTCTTGTATTGTAAGGTAACTGTTGTAGGCTTATTTGGCAATACACTTTCTAGTAATTTACAGCGCCTATTTGTACAGACTAATGCAAAGTTATTTTTATCTGTTTCGTGAATTTTTACAAATTCGGTAGTTGTTTTTGATTTATCAGGAATAATACTATTCAGATGTTTCCTAATTGCTTCCAACTTCTGCTCGGAAAACATCAACAAATCATTCTGTTCATCTAGCTCTTTTGACACATTACGGTTAATGAAATTGGTTTCAAACCCTTGCAATTGCTCTATTTCCTTTGCTAAATCCAAGTTAATGACTTGCGTAATTTTCGCCATTATCGATTTACACATATCTTGCGTGTTACCAATACTGTTATTCTTTTGAATCATGTACTTGTATATAACTTGGTCCTTGGATATTTTATCATATATTTTCAGGATGGTTTCTAAGCTATCATACAGATGAAAAAATGTTCGTGGTGTAATCTTCTTCAGGAAGATTTGTCTTTGATATTTCGCCAGATCCTTTATAGTAGATAAATTATTATCTAAAAATGTATCGTACTCTGCATATCGTTGAATAAAATGTTCTGTAATATCATATTCATTTTGTAGATAATCTACGTTACTTGTTGGATGTGTAAAACTATATGAGAATTCACGTCGACCCATGGCGGTATGACACTGATTCAACATAGTTAATACAGATGAGTATTTACCTTTGTAGTTATTATCATCTATGATGTTGAGCTGTTTTAAAGAGTGATTAGCCAAATGGAGACGCGACGAGCAATCTTCAAATATTGGGACAGATATACGATTTACTAAATTGGGGTTATGTTTATATGCAAAATTCAACAAAAAACAAAATGACTGGCATGCCATATCGTTGTTATAAAAATTGTCGATGAATGATTCATAATTTGTAATAGTATAAAATTTGTTTAAAATTTCCTTTTGATAGGTCTGTTTCTCACAGTTGAATACTTCATTCATTATCTCGTCTGATTTACTATTAGATGTAGTTATTACGTGAATTGATTTTGCATTTACATCCACAAATTTTACAATATCATGAATTTCTTTTTCGTCAAGATTCGAAATAAATATGGCTTCTGAAGGGTTATATATAGACACAAACCTCTCGAGTTCATCATATGTAGTTGGGCTTTTCAAGTATGTTTCTTTAAACTGAAAAATGCTTGTTTTGCCTGTATGTATGTCAATATTAGAAACACCTACTACTACGTATTGACCTTTAAATAACATACTATTTGATATTTTATTTATCCAAACGCACATTAAGTTATTGGTTAAGTTTGTAGTGTTATTCGAGAAATATGTGCCTGGGCTGAAAATACCAGCGCAACTTCGTGTAGTGTTTTTAGCTGCCTGGTCTTGTGCGTAAACAACCGCGGTAAATCCTGCGTTCTGTATTTTCTGTAAATACTTTTCAATCATAATATCTTTGAACCCAGCCATGCGTATTTTATTGGCACCTACACATACATTTTTCACTACTATGTTAAGCTCACATATCTGTGAAAAATCGTATATTCTGCTACCTATTAACTTGTTTGTTTTTGAATCATATTTAGCGTATACCTCAAAAAATGAACCTACCTGCATTAATAGTATGGTATTAGCACCATAAGATTCTTGATATTGTGTAGTTAAATTAAAATATTCTTTTATTAAAGCCATATATTATTAAAGTATATATAAATATCTTTAATAGTATTTTATGTTATCTTATTTCGTGTTATAACAAATAAATATTTTATTCATCAGTAGCACGCACATCTTTATCATCATTATTATCATCTTTAACATCCTCATCATCCTCATCATCCTCATCATAAATATCATCATGATCACAGTTTATTCCTAACATTTTTCTTTTAATCCTTAATATACCTGATTTGTACATCATCAAACAATCCAGAATTCTTAATGAAATTTCCATAGTAATAAAAATAGGTACTGATATAATAATACATGCAAAAATTGTTCTATACATTCTAACTCGGTTGTTACTCTAACATATAGTTGTATCTTTAAATAGTATCAAAAAGCAATTATCAAAAAACAAATATTATCATTATCATTAACCCTCTTCCGATAAATTATGCACAATTATATCATTATTCAAATTGTATACCTCCCCTGTTAATTTTGCATTTTCATACATTTTACGAATAACATCATTCGGTACATTCGTCCCACGTTTAATAAGATTGCGGTCATACAAATATTGTTTTACATCGTTGATAGAGGTCTGTTTCAAATCTCTTTGAGCCAATAATACTTCACGTCTAGTATTACGGTTTTTAATTAACATCCCAATAGTCCTTTTATTTTTAGACCTACCTAATTTGTATTTTTTAATAGTAGTAACTTTTTTCATCTTTTTTATTCTGCGTACATTATCAGGTTTATCGCTTGGGGTATAACCATTAGTGTCTGTTTTGATGCATATCTTATTATCATTATTTGACGCTCCACTAGTCGCAGTACCAGTTGCAGTACCTGTCACACTACCAATAACACTATTAATGCTTAAACCATCAGAATTATGTTGTTTATTTTGGTTTTGTTTACTTTGTTTTTCTTTTATTTTATTTTTCAAGCTCTCAAGTTTCTGTTGTCTGTCGCTATTTAAAACTATTGAATCACTACTAATATTTGTTTCCATAGGATTCTTTTTCATAGTTTTGTTCCAAGTTCTATATGTAGGTTTTGTACCATTCTTCAAACAACCATAAGGTACATCTTGTTGAATTAATGGACCTTTATGGAGTGGTTGTGGTTGTATGTTAGTATTCACAGATATTGGCGACGACGCAAATGACGTCTTAGGAATCGTAGGTGGAATAGAATTGTTTGAATTGTTTGAATTGTTTGAATTGTTTGTATTATTTGTATTTAAATTAATAGACATATTTTGAGGATTATTTGGATTGACATCAGGTGCAATCAATCTCATGGGTGGTTTATTCGTACTATTTGCACTATTTGCGCTATTAGCGCTATTACTAGGAAGTGAACCAATATTTGATAGCTCATCAGGTAAATCTATTTTAATATTAGATTGAGATGTAGATGGTGTACTATACATAGAATTATAATTTTTTACCGTTTTATTTTGGAATTGTTCCCTCTGCATTTTTTTCGCCTGAATTTTTTTCTTGGCATCGGACAACTTTTGTAAATATTGGATTGATTCATTAAAATCATCGGAAAACTCATCTATATTGTTGGGGTTATCTGTGCTACCTCTGCTACCTCGGCTACCTCGGCTACCTCGGCTACCTCTACTATGTTGTTTACTTTGACTATTTGATTTATTGCTAGATATATTGCTTTTTTTAGTCTCATCTTCTTTATGCTCTTTAATTCGTTTTAGAAATTTATTTTTAAGAACGCTTGGATTAATAATCGGTTTGTTTTTTGCTGTTTTATTATTATGTTTTCTATCTTTTTTTGATTTATTATATCCTACATTAAATAATGCAGGATTAATTTCGATTGTTTTATTCATTATATAACAAATACTCACAAAAGTATTTTTTAAATACTACAAATTAAGAATAAATAGAATACAATATTTCTTTTCTAATATTCGTTTGTTTATCATCTGATGACTTGTTGTCTTTGTATACTTCAAATGCGTCTTTTATATCAGCCAGTGTAATCACTTTTTTACATTTTTCGTCTAATTTAAAAACACGCTTACTATGAGCTATTTTTACTTTTGATAAAAACCCTTCAACGTCTCTACCATAATACGAAAAATGCTCCTTATTATTAACAAACCAATCTATATATTTGGCATTATTATTTTGGTCTTTCTTCTCATCATCACTTTCTTTCTTTTCGCCTTCAACACTCCATTCAATACTAGACACTTTTTTCATGAATATTTTGAATAAATCCTCTCCGTTATACTCTTCTGTTTCAAATCGCCAAACGAATCGTGATTTCATACCCTGATTAATCTTGAAAAAACACTCATCTAATTCCTTCTCATATCCTGCAATAATGACCATTAAGTTATCTTTGTGATTACTTAACGATTCGCATAATGTATCTACGCATTCCTTAGAAAACGAATCAATCTTATCAGTATTACCCAGAGAGTACGCCTCGTCAATAAATAATACACCACCCAAACAATCCTTAATAACTTCAGTTGTTTTTATTGCAGTTTGTCCTAAATATCCTGCAACTAAGTCGCTTCTAGTAACCTTTCTGAATTTATTATTTTGTAATACTCCGAGCTTGCTAAATAAATCACCCATAATCTTTGCTATTTCTGTTTTACCTGTTCCAGGAGGTCCAAATATCACAGTATGCATATAGTCACCTTCACCCTTATTGTTAACATGGAACCCTTGGATGAAATACAATAGCTGTTCAACTATGCGTTTCTTTAAGTTTTGCATTCCCACCATACCATTCAGCATTTCCAACGGTTTTTTTATATTGTGCAAAGCTTTCAAATTAAAATTATACTTATAAAAAGGGTTATATGGATATTTATTAATTATGTTAATTAGGTCTTCAACAGTATCTATTTTTTCGTCAATAACAACATCTTTAATAGTGAATGGTTTTACTTTAGTGAATTTACTCTTATTATTTGGCTCTGAGTGGGGTGGATATTTTATGTTATTATTTGGGTTATTTGAGTTATTCATGTTGTTCGAATTTTTCACATTATTCATGTCAATCATATTACTTATTGTTTTACCATTATTCATCGTATTAAACATTTCATTTTCTGGAATAGATATATTCAAGGTACTGTTTTTGCTCTGTAGAAACGAATGAAAAAAACTGGTATGGGGGGTACGTGTATTAATATTACTAATGTCAAACGACATATAGTCATCAGGGTCGACATGATATATCGTGTGGTCATTATAATTAAAATATTGCTCATATTCTATTCCTGCCTCCTTAATAAAAGATCTCATCTCCTTTTTTGATTGATATTTTGAATTCTTCGTATTATTTTCATTATTTTTATTATTTGCATTATTAAAATCATTATTAAAATCATTATTATTCATAATGTTACTATTCTCATTTTCAGTAGAATCAATATTGGTATTATCTAACATTCTAATAAATAATGAATTTTTGTTTTTCATGTCTGGCTTATAATTAATTAAATATTATATATGATTGTATTTATACTAATATAAACCATATATTTATAAAAATTATAAAAATTATAAAAATTATAAAAATGATATTGTTCTTATTTATAAGTAAATTAAAAATAATTAAAATAAAAAAATGATTACTAAAATCATTTAAATGTAAATCAATATAATTAATACTGCAATATGAGTACTATAGAAATGAACAACAGAACTGATTATAAATACGACGATGACCAATCCTTTGACACGTCCAATCCGTATATTGAGGCGCCATGGACAGTTATCGAATCGTTTTACGATAATAATCATTTAGATCGTCTAGTTAGACATCAAATCGAGAGTTACAACAACTTTGTTAGTTGCCAAATTACCAGAACCATCGAGATGTTTAACCCTGTACGTATCGTCTCTGAAAATGATTATGATCCTAAAAGTAAACAATATCGGTTGGAAATTACTATCAATTTCACAAATTTTAGTATATACCGACCTCAAATACATGAAAATAATGGCGCCATCAAATTAATGTTTCCACAGGAGGCACGATTACGGAATTTCACGTATGCTTCTGCGATGACTGTTGATTTAAATATTCAATACACCATAAGAGGCGGTGAAAATTTGTCGAATGTTCAAACACAATACAAATGTATTCCAAAAGTACACATAGGTAAGTTGCCCATTATGTTAAAATCAAATATATGCATTTTGAATCAATACAATCATTTTGAAACCTTTAAAACTGGTGAGTGCAGATATGACCCAGGAGGTTATTTCATCATCAACGGTTCTGAAAAAATTGTATTAGGACAAGAAAGAGCATGCGAAAACAAGGTACAGTGCTTCAATATTTCCAAAAATAATACTAAGTATACTTGGCTAGCTGAAATCAAATCCATTCCTGATGATAAATGCATATCGCCTAAACAGATTAACATGATGGTGTCGTCCAAGAATAATGGGTTTGGGTATCCTATATATATTCAGATACCTCGTATTAAACAACCAATACCTATATTTATCGTGTTCAGAGCATTAGGTGTTATTTCGGACAAGGAAATATGTGATAAAATATTGTTGAGCTTTGATGATAATGCGTTGATTCAAGATAAGTTGAAGTTTCTGCAAGCGTCAATAATCGAGGCAAACAATTACTTGACATTTGAAGAATGTTTGAAATACATCACTAGTCATGCTATGTACACGCCAATAAATATGGATAAAGAAACAGGAAACAAAAAAAAGACAGAATTTACATTAGATATTATTAATAACGATTTATTCCCACACTGCAAAAATAAAACCAAAAAAATATATTTCATGGGATATATGGCTAACAAGCTTATCAGTCATGCTATGGAAATCTACAAAGGCGATGACCGTGATTCATACTTGAACAAAAGAATAGATACTACTGGAATATTGTTGAATAACCTATTCCGTAATTATTTTAACAAATTGGTAAAAGATATGGAAAAACAAATATTAAAAGAAATTAATAACGGATCGTGGAAATCGACTGATGACTACATGAGCATAATTAATCTTACAAATATATACAAAATTATAAAGTCAAATACCATAGAAAATGGTTTGAAAAGAGCGTTAGGAACAGGCGATTTTGGAATCAAAAATACTAACTCAAACAAGGTAGGTGTGGCACAGGTGTTAAACAGATTAACATACGTATCAACGCTCAGTCATGTAAGAAGAATTTCTACACCAGTAGACAAAAGTGGCAAGTTAATACCACCAAGAAAACTGCATAATACGTCATGGGGATTTTTGTGCCCCGCGGAAACTCCAGAGGGTCAGTCGGTTGGCGTTGTAAAAAACATCAGTTACATGACGCATATCACAATCACATCGGACTCTTTTCCTCTATACGAGTATGTATTGCCAAAAATTAAAGAGTTGGACGAAACGATGAAGCTATCGGAAAATTTGAGTAACCAAAGCAAGGTGTTTATTAATGGTACGTGGGTTGGAACTACAGATGAACCTATCGAGTTGTTTTCGTCCTTGAAAGAGCACAAATATAAAGGTATTATCAACATATATACCTCAATAGTGTTTGATTATAAAGCGAACGAATTGCGCGTATGTAATGACGCAGGACGTGTTACTAGACCTGTATTAAGGGTTAAAGAGGGCAAGATATTGCTATCGAACAATATTATCGATGCCGTAAAAAACAAGTCATTAACTTGGGACGATTTGCTAATAAAAGGCAAGATTAATGAATCTGTTATAGAATACATCGACGCGGAAGAGCAGTCATTCAGTATGATTGCTACAAAACCTGCTGATGTTTATAACGTTGACAACAAAATGATGAAGTACACACACTGTGAGATCCACTCCAGTACAATATTTGGTATTTTAGCGTCATGTATACCTTTTCCAGAGCACAATCAATCACCTAGAAATACGTATCAGTGTGCGCAAGCAAAACAAGCCATGGGTGTATATGTAACCAATTATACTAATCGAATGGACAAAACCGCATATGTACTGAATTACCCTAACAGACCTCTTGTTGATACACGTTTAATGAATATTTTGAAACTACAGAATATGCCATCAGGAACCAACGTTATTGTTGCTATTATGACACATACTGGGTACAATCAGGAGGATTCGTTGCTTATCAATAAAGGTTCTATCGATCGTGGTATGGCGCTGGTAACAGTTTATCACACCGAGAAAGATGAGGACAAACAAAAAATTAATGGTGACGAAGAAATACGTTGCAAACCAGATAAAAGCAAAACAAAGGGCATGAAAATCGCAAATTACAACAAGGTAAACTCTAAGGGTGTAATACCTGAGAATACACTAGTAGAAAACAGGGACATTATCATATCCAAGATTACGCCAATAAAAGAGAATAAAAACGACCATACAAAGGTTATCAAGTATGAAGACCAGAGTCGCATTTATAAAACAAATGAGCCGACCTATATAGATAAAAATTATATAGACAGAAATGGCGACGGATATACATTCGCAAAGGTCAGATTGAGAACCACTAGAAAGCCAGTTATAGGGGACAAGTTCTCCTCTAGACACGGGCAGAAGGGAACGGTAGGAAATATTATTCCAGAATGTGATATGCCTTTTACTAAAGATGGCGTCAAACCAGATATTATTATTAATCCTCATGCTATACCGTCTCGTATGACACTTGGACAACTCAAAGAAACCATGTTAGGGAAGGTGTTGATTGAGCTTGGGTTGTTTGGTGATGGTACATCGTTTGGCGAGTTTGACATTAAAGATATACGCAAAGAATTACTCAAAGTTGGTTATGAAACAAACGGAAATGAATTATTGTATAATGGTATTACTGGCGAGCAGCACGAGTGTAGTGTGTTTATGGGACCTGTGTTTTACCAAAGGTTGAAGCATATGGTTAATGATAAAGCACATTCACGCTCTATTGGTCCTATGGTTAACTTAACGCGTCAACCAGCTGAAGGAAGGAGTAGAGATGGTGGTTTAAGGTTTGGTGAAATGGAGAGAGATGCGATGATTTCGCACGGTGCTTCGCGTTTTACTAAAGGACGTATGTATGATGTGTCTGATAGGTATGCATTATTCGTATGCAAGAAGTGTGGACTAGCGGCTAGCTACAACGAGAAAATGAATGTCCATCACTGTAGGACGTGTGATAACAGAAGTGACTTTGCACATATACGCATACCATATTCGTGTAAATTGTTGTTTCAAGAACTGAATACTATGAATGTCGCACCTAGATTTATTACAACTTAAATTTAAAATTATTTACCTTAAATTTAAAATTATTTACCTTAAATTTAAAATTATTTACCTTAAATTTAAAATTATTAACATTATTAGCATTATTTAACATTTAACATTTAATATTTAATATTTAACATTTAATATTTAACATTTAATATTTAACATTTAATATTTAACATTTAAGTTAATTATTTTTTTATGAAATTTTTTAATACATAATACGTAAGCATAGTGGTTAAAGCAAATAATACACCACCCCATACGGTGTCAATCGCCACGGTAGACCAAGACCATTTTGTTAGCAGAGCTTTACTTGTTAATTCATACACGCCATATATGACAAAACCCAATAAAAACGCATCTGTCGGCGATTTATTCTTTCTGATAATGAAGTAATTCAACCCGAATACCAAAAACAGGTAACAAAGCACGGTAGAATATAAATCTAGTTCTAGTTTGGTTCCTTGAACCTTCTTTATTTGTTCTGTGAATCGTCCAGAAATTAATTTTAAATAAACACTATCCAATAATACAAGAATTACTGAACTTGTTAAATATTTTGCTAACTCGGCACTCATTTATATAGATATAGATATATAATTTTAGGAAATAAAGAATAACAATACAACATACAAACTTTTTTCCTTTTGTTATTATATAAATGACGAGTATTGGATATTTTAGTGCAGTTGGTTCCTCTGGTGGACAAGGTTCAGAATTTGTAGTTGATAAAACAAGCTCTGGTGGCGCTATCAGAGGTTATATGCCACAAACTACTTACAACGTTGATAAGAAATACAATAACTTTGAAACTGTTCGTTTTTCATTAAAAAATGCATGGAATACTGATTATCCACGTCAGTTAAGGGCTATAAAGCTTACAAAGTCCATGAACACACCCTTTAGAGCTGTTAATAACGCTGGAGATATATTGTGCAGATTAAATTACTCATGTGGCGGACCTTGTCAGACCTTCCAAAATAGACCTGGATTACATGGGTTGAGAAAGAATTTCGGTTCGGTTTCTACATCATGTGCGCCATCAGTTGCATATAACAGTTTACAGGTAAACACATTAGTACCTGCTGCAGCATGCAACGGTAAATACGTGTATGATAGTTCTGATTATATCAGATATCTGAAACAAACTGCTACTGCTAAAAACTATAATGATTTGTCTTATGGTGGTGACCAAAGTAGTGCAACACAATCTGTCATTAGAGCTATTCGTAGACGTTAATTACATGGCATTAATTACATAATATTAAGGAGATAGATAGATAATAGTACCAGTAATAGTACATGTTGACTGTATACCCTTTATTTCAATCGTCGAATATAAATATACTTTTTATAATCATACAGTATTATTATATTTTCATTTATTATATAAACAAATGACAACTCCATATAGTGTTACAACTGCAAAAGGCTCTGTGACATACAATAGTTATGTTAATGCACCTATAACTGGACCTTTAAGCACTAATCAAACGCCTTGTCAAATTCCTTATCATAGTTACGGGACTTTGCGAGGTATTAGACCTACACCGCCGCAATTTTATCCTTCTCAAGAGCCAGTTAATGCGTCTATGAACACAAATGCTAGACACCATTACCTGAGAACAAGTATCACGCCTCAAGCTTACAAACTTCAGCGACAAAGAGCGATTGCTACTTCAGGTAACTCTTTCTTTAGCTATAACTCAGGTAGAACCTATCCTACTACTGGTCACATGAACTATATCAACCCTATACCATCCTCTATGTATGTGGATATTAAGAAAAAAAATGCTGTAGGACAAAGTGGATACAAAGTCAACCTAGCTCCTAATGTGCCTACGTCTACTAAAAATTACTATCCAAGCGGGGTTAGGTCATCGCTTAGAAGAGCGCGTTCAGGCGGATGTACTGCGCCCAAGAAAAAGGGGGCTATTGCGAATACTAGTTTAGCAAATCCTAGAATTTGCGCTTGGGGGTCGCTTCCTAGACAGAATTATTAATTATTCAATATCGATTATTTAATATCGATTGTTTAATATCAATTATTTAATATCGATTATTTAATATCGATTATTATTTAATATCGATTGTTTAATATCAATTATTTAATATCGATTAAATAAAATGTTACTATAATATAAATGGGATTTCCAGCATTAGTACCAACGTATGGTTTAGGATCGTACTACAGAACTGCTTCAGCAATCGCTTTGGGTGGACCAAGATCAGGAAGAGGAAATGCAAAAAGAATATATGCGTTTTACAATAAACGTGGACAAGGACAAGCATGGCTTATTGACTCTCTAAAAGCATTAAATTTACCACCAAATCCTTACTTAAAATACCCGTGGAGAAAATTCCTCCTTTAAATTTATTATTTTATTCATTAAATAAAATATAATTTATTTATATAATGAATAAGTATTTAGTGGAGTTTATCGGTACACTATTTTTGATGTATACTATTTTGGCAACTGGTAACTGGGCGGCTATTGGTGCTGCATTAGCTATTAGCGTTTTATTAGGAGGACCAATCTCGGGTGGTTCGTTCAACCCAGCTGTGTCGTGCGCGCTTTATGCTTCTGGAAAATTGCCAAAATCTGAGTTATTGCCTTATATTATTGTAGAAATTTTAGGTGCATTAGCAGCACTTTATTTGTTCAATATGGTTTCCAAAAAAAAGTAAAAAGTAAACAAGTCAATTAGTATTAATGTTTAGTGAATTTAATTATAATACACATATCCAAATATATATATATATTTTTTTATGAATTAATATATATATAAAGAAGAATGAAACACACTAATAAGAATCATAAAAGACGCAATAATAAGAAGAGACCAACTAAGAAGTGTAACAGAGGAGGTGGATTATGGGATACTATAAATAGCTTTACAGGCAAGTCCAGCGATGGAAATTCAACAGATTTGAACGCGGAGGCAGAGACTTTATTCAAACAATTAGATACAAGTAAAGACGAAAAGCTTAATAGAGACGAATACGCCAATCTACAAGGATTGTTACCAGGTGCAGCTAAAATCCCGTACGAACAGGTGGATCCTAATAATGATGGAATCGATTTTAATGAATTCTTACCATTATACTATTTCGCAAAGGTAAATGCTGACGGTGATAAAACACTTAATAGAGACGAATACGCCAATCTACAAGGATTGTTACCAGGTGCAGCTAAAATCCCGTACGAACAGGTGGATCCTAAT
>MDTG01042438.1_pt1 | contig 23487 bp, 19 predicted proteins | sample 811421 | NCBI WGS metagenome assembly MDTG01 (sample SAMN05326645, study PRJNA326480) | marine metagenome | isolation source: seawater | place: Pacific Ocean: South East | collected 2011
AGTTTTAGAAGCTACTTCTTTTACCATTTGGGCTCCCATGTTCTCTATTGTATGTTCTAATTCAATTTCTTTAGCAACGGTAACACCGTCTTTAGTAATAGATGGAGAGCCAAATTTTTTATCTATAACTACATTTCTTCCTTTAGGCCCTAGGGTTACTTTTACTGCATTTGATAATGAATCAACACCTCTTTTTAATGCATCTCTTGCATCACTATTAAATTTTATTTCTTTTGCCATTTTTTTTTTAATTAAAATTTGATTATTAAATAATTGCTAACACATCAGACTCTTTCATTATAAGATAATCTGAACCTTCATAATTTATTTCTGTTCCGGAGTACTTTCCGTATAATATACAATCCCCAACTTTTAAAGTTAGTTTATTATCTTTTTCTCCAGGCCCTACGGCTACAACTTTACCTTTTTGTGGTTTTTCTTTTGCTGTATCGGGAATATAAATGCCTCCAACTTTTTCTTCTGCAGCTAAAGGCTCTACAAGAACTCTATCAGCTAATGGTTTTAATTTCATAGATTTTTATTTTTTAGTTTATTAAAATTTTGACAAAAATTATGCCAAAAAAAAAATGTGACAACTTGTCACCATTTTAGATTAAAATAGATTTAAATCTAAAGTATAAAGCTTATAAATTATTATAAATTAAGCATAATATAACTAGGATAGCAGCAAGCACCCAGGTGGCTTTTTCTAAAAAATCTGCAGTTTTCTTTACTCCCATAATTTGATTTCCTCCGCCAAAAGAAGAAGATAACCCTCCTCCCTTTGATTTTTGAACCAAAACAATCAAAGCAAGAAAAATACATATTAAAATGATTAAAATTTCTAAAGCTATCATGACTCGTTTTTAGATTTTAATTTGGTTATTTTCTTTATTTCAGATGCAAATAAACTACTTTTTTTTGGATATTTCAAACATAATATCTGATAAGCTCTGATTGCTTGTTCAAAATGGCCTTGTTCAAGGTATAATTTCGCTAGAGTTTCAGTCATTAAATCATCAGTGTTGTTATTATTGAACTCATCATCATCGTTTTTCTTTTTGAAATTTAATAAAGGGGTGTTGTTACTAGATAAAGGTGTTTTTATCCAATCATGAAATGTTTGTTTTTGTTTCTTAAAGTTTGGTTTTTTTGCATTAGAAATTTGATTAAATAAAACACGATTTTTTTCTTTTAATAATAATAAAAATAAACTTTTTCTATTACTACTGTAAATAGCTGCTTTAGGTAGAGTTTCTTCAAATGTTAAATCTTCATTTTTATTTTTAATTAAAATATCTATTTTCCTTATTGTTTCACAATAAGGGAAAAGTAGAATCATTTTTTCTAATTCTGATTCGCTGGGATTATCTGTGATTAATTTTCCAGAAAGAAATTGAGATATAAATTTTTTGTTCATAATTTACCAATTTGAAAAAGAAGCATAAAAAACATCTTCTACTAATTTATCTACTATTAATTTATTTAACTCGTTTTCCCTATCTAAAAAGTTTTCAGAACTATTAAAATCGACATAATTAGAAAATTTTCGAGTAAAATTACTTAATGAATCAATTTGATTTTCATATTTTATTTCAATTTCAATAATCAATCTATTTTGAGAAGCGTTGTCTTGAGAATTTATAGAAATAGGGCTTATATTATATTTTGTTATTTTTCCTGAAAAAGTTAAATCAGGATTGTTTTCTGAAGTTTTAAGTTTTGTTTCAGTTAATATGTAATTATTTAAGCTTTCTGTGATTAACTGTGTTAATTCCGGGCTTGAAAGAAGTGTGCCGTTTTCAACATCTTTGATATATACAGTTTGTGCATTTTTTGGTATTGATGATCCTGAAAATGAGTATATATTACAACCAACGGTTATGATTATACATGATGTAAAATAAACAAGAAAATTATTGAAGGTCATATTGTTTTATTTTTCTATATAATGTCCTTTCGGATATTCCAAGTTCTTTAGCAGCTAAAGACCTCTTTCCTTTATACTTTTGAAGAGCTTTTTTGATGATATTCATTTCTTGAGTTTCTAAAGATAAATTTTCTTCAATAGTTTCTTCAAAATCCCGATTTTTATTTTTCAAAGACTCGGGGTCAGTTAATTTGCTAATTTCAATTTCTTGTAATTTTGACTCGATTTCCACGTTATTTTCATTTTTTTCAACAGGGTCAATTATAGTTGTGGCATAGTTTTTATTTTTAGAAATAGAATTTAAGATTTCTTTTAAATTATTAATATCATTTCTCATTTCAAAAAGAACTTTATACAAAATTTCTCTTTCAGAAAATTGAGTATTTTTTGTTTCTTTTCGTATAAGAGAGTTTTCTTGTGAAGGAAAATGATGCTGAATATCTTTTTCTGATAATAGTCGTTTTTCTTCAATGATGGATATTTTTTCAGTAAAATTTTTCAATTCTCTAATATTACCAGGCCAATTATATTTATTTAAAAGACTTATTGCGCTCTCTGTTAAAGAAATTTGAGGTATATTGTTTTTTTCTGAAAAATCTCTTGCAAATTTTCTGAAAAGTAAATGTATATCTTCTTTTCTGTTTCTTAAAGAAGGCATTTTTATTTCCACAGTATTTAATCGATAATACAAATCTTCTCTAAATTTTTTTTCAGAAACAGCTCTGTTAAGATTTATATTAGTAGCGGCAATGATTCTCACATTAGTTTTTTTAATCTTTGATGAACCTACACGTATGAATTCACCATTTTCCAAAACTCGTAATAATCTTGCTTGTGTTGAGACAGGCATGTCTCCCAATTCATCTAAAAAAATAGTTCCATTATTAGCTTCTTCAAAATAGCCTTTTCGATGGTTTATAGCTCCAGTAAAAGCGCCTTTTTCATGGCCAAATAATTCACTATCCATGGTTCCTTCCGGAATAGCGCCACAATTAACAGCAATAAATGGACCGTGTTTTCGTATTGATTTAGTATGAATTATTTTCGGAATGATGTCCTTACCTGTTCCGCTTTCTCCAGTGATCAAAACTGATATTTCAGTTTTTGAAACTTGATTTGCCTTCATTAAGCATCTATCTAACAACACGGAGTTTCCAATAACTTCAAATCGCTGTTTTATTTTTTCTAATTCACTCATTTAACATTTTTTTCCTAACAATGTTGCTGATGTACAATCATTAATTTTTACTTTTATTAAATCTCCAATTTTTATTTTTTCTTTTGGGAAAACGACAACTGTATTTTGTGTAGTTCTTCCAAATAAATAATCTTGTGATTTTTTAGAAAAACCTTCAGCTAGAACCTCTTTGATTTTTCCAATATTTTTTTTGTTATTATATAGAGAATGTTTTTGTTGTAAGTTGATAATTTCAGTTAATCGTTTACTTTTAATTTCTTCTTCTACATCATCTTTATACTTTCTTTGAGCTAAGGTATTAGGTCTTTCCGAATATTTAAACATATATCCAAAGTCATATTTAACATAATCCATTAAGGATAATGTTTGTTTGTGATCAAAATCAGTTTCAGTACAAAATCCAGTGATTATATCCATCGAAATACCGCAATCAGGCACGATTCGTTTTATAGCATTAATTCTGTCAATATACCACTCTCTACTATATCCTCTATTCATTAGTTTTAGGATTCGAGAGCTGCCCGATTGTACAGGTAAATGCACGTACTTGCATATATTTTTATATTTAGCCATTATATGTAAAACGTCATCACCCATGTCTTGCGGGTGTGAGGTTGAGAATCTTATCCTGATATTTGGGCAGTTCTTTGCCACTAGCTCTAGTAATTTAGAAAATGTAACATTATTTTTTTGTTCCTGATCGGAAAGTTTTTTTATTTCTTTCTTACTTAAGTTATTATTCCATAGATATGAATCTACATTTTGGCCAAGTAATGTGACTTCTTTATATCCATTTTTGTAAACACTTTTTATTTCGTTTACTATTGATATAGGGTCACGACTCCTCTCTCTTCCTCTAGTGAAGGGCACCACACAAAATGAACACATATTGTCACACCCTCTCATGATTGAAATAAAAGCAGATACCTTATTGTTCCCTAATCTAACCGGGACAACATCAGCATAAGTTTCTTCAGTCGATAATATTACATTAACTGCCTTGCGTCCGTCTTCAATCTCCTTAATTAGTTGAGGTAATTCTCTATATGCATCAGGTCCAACAACTAAATCAACAATTTTCTCTTGTTCTAAAAACTTAGTTTTTAATCTTTCTGCCATACACCCAAGTATTCCGATAGTTAAATCAGGTTTTCTTTGCTTTATTTTCAAAAAACTCTTTAATCTTTTTCTAACTGTTTGTTCAGCTTTCTCTCTAATAGAACATGTGTTTATTAAAACTAAATCAGCAGATTCAATTTCTTTAGTAGTAGAATAGCCTACAGTTTGTAAAATAGATGCTACGATTTCGCTATCTGAGAAATTCATAGCACAGCCATAACTTTCAAGATACAGTTTTTTTGTAGATCTATTTTTAGATTTATCTCTTAGAGAAAGAGCCTTCCCCTGTTTAGTTTCATCTATTTTTTTTTCTTCAATCACAAATAAAAGTATTAGTTTTAAAATCATGCAAATATAAAAATTTACTGACAAAATGACATACATTTTTATTGAATGTTTTTCTGTTCAATATTTGCTAATTAGAAAAAAAAACTATTTTTGCCTGAAGTAATTTTAATTTTATGGCAAAAAACCTTGTTGTTGTTGAGTCTCCAGCTAAAGCGAAAACTATAGAGGGATTTTTGGGCAAAGACTATAAAGTAGTGTCTAGCTTTGGTCATATTAGGGATTTACCAAAGAAAAATTTAGGTATTCAAATAGATAATAATTTTGAACCTAATTATGAAATTTCAATTGACAAGAAAAAAATTGTAGATGATTTATTGAAGCGTTCAAAAAAATCAAGTGTAGTTTGGTTAGCTACTGATGAAGATAGAGAGGGGGAGGCAATTTCATGGCATTTATTTGAAGCTTTAAATTTAAAAAAAGAAAATACTAGGCGTATTGCTTTTCATGAAATAACAAAAAAAGCAATTACTCACGCAATTGAAAATCCTAGGGAGATCAATATAGATCTTGTGTTTGCCCAACAGGCACGTAGGATATTAGACAGAATAGTGGGTTTTAAATTGTCCCCGGTCCTTTGGAAAAAAGTAAAATCAGGTTTGTCGGCTGGAAGAGTTCAATCAGTTGCAGTAAGATTAATTGCAGAGAGAGAAAAAGAAATAAAGTCGTTTCAAAAAGCAGAATATTTTAATGCACAAGCAACCTTCCTTAATCAAGAGGGGGTAAGAATAAACGCTCAATTAAATAAGGATATTGACAAATTAAGTGACTTAAAATCATTTTTAGAAAATCATAAGGTTACACAATTTAATATTGATTCTGTAGAAAAAAAACCATCTAAAAAAAAGCCTTCACCGCCATTTATAACATCATCTTTACAACAGGTGGCTTCTACTAAATTTGGCTACTCTGTAAGTAAGACTATGATGTTAGCGCAAAGATTATATGAGTCTGGTAAAATAACTTATATGAGAACAGATTCTACAAATATTTCAGAGGAAGCGAAGTCGGGAATAAAAAAGTTTGTGCTAGAAAATTTTGGAGAAAAGTATTTTTTTGCGAGAAGTTTTTCAAAAAAAGCTAAAAATGCTCAAGAGGCCCACGAGGCAATTAGGCCAACAAACATGCAGCTTTCAGAAGTAGATGGAGACGAGGGGAAGTTATATAATTTAATATGGAGAAGAACAATAGCCTCTCAAATGGCGGAGGCGCTTTCAGAAATTACAACAATAAAAATTAGCGGAGAAAACGTTCAAGATAAATCTAATTTTTTTGTTTGTAAAGGAGAGGTTATTAAGTTTAAAGGTTTTTTAGAAATAGATCCAATAGATAAAAAAAATAGTGATATAATCCCAGTGTTAAGTGAGGGTGAAAAATTAAATTCAGAGTTTATTCTTGCTAGACAAAAATTTAAAAAACCTAGAGGGAGGTACAACGAGGCCTCTCTAGTAAAAAAACTAGAAGAGTTAGGTATAGGTAGGCCGTCCACCTACGCTCCAACAATATCAGTGATTCAAAAAAGAGGCTACGTTGAAAAAAGAGACTCTGAGGGTCAAAAAAGAGATTATTTAGAGTTTATTTTAAAAAATGGAGAAATAAGTGAATCTAAAAAAACAGAAAACTTTGGTGTTGAAAAAAGAAAGTTATTTCCAACTGACATAGGGTTAGTGACGAATGAGTTTTTAATGAAACATTTTTCAAACATCATAGATTATAATTTTACAGCTAATGTGGAGGAGGATTTTGACAACATAGCAAATGGTTCTTTAAAGTGGAGTGAGATGATACAGGGTTTTTATGAAAAATTTAATCCAGAAATATCTAAAGTCACCGAATTTGCAGAAAAATTTGTTGGGGCTCGTGAATTAGGAATAGATCCAAAATCTGGAAAAAAAGTATATGCTAGAATTGGTCGTTATGGCCCAATGATTCAGATTGGTGAAACTGATGATGAAGACAAGCCTAAATTTACTAGTTTGCAAAAAAACCAATCAATAGAGGATATTACTTTAGAGGAGGCTTTAAGTTTATTTCAATTTCCAAAAACAATAGGGACATACGAGTCTAAAGATGTTGTTATTGGAAGGGGTAGATTTGGGCCTTATGTTAAATTTGATAATGGATTTATTTCATTGAAAGATATAGATCCAATGTCTGCTACATTGGATCAGTGTATTGATTTAATTGAGCAAAAAAAAATATTTGATCAACAAAAAAACATACAAATATTTGATAAGGAAGAGCCTAAAATAGAGGTTTTAAATGGAAGGTATGGTCCATATATAAAATCTGAGGGAAAAAATTATAAAATCCCAAAATCTATGGATCCAAAAAAATTATCAAGAGTTGATTGTTTAGATTTAATTTCTAATAGTCAAAAATCAAAAAAAAATAAAGTAATTTGAGACATGTTTTCAAATTATTTTTTTCCTGTTTCAGAAGAGATTTTAAAAATTAAAGAAAATTCAAATCCAGGCACAATAGGTGAATCCATATCTGTTTTTTCTGGAGGTGATTTTCCAGATTTCCAAAAGGCTGAGATAGCTATTTTCGGAATTAATGAAAACAGAGGTTTGTTACATGAGGACTCCGTCGACATGAACATGAATTTAATCAGAAAATCTCTGTACCATCTATATATGGGAAATTGGAAAATCAGAATCCTGGATTTGGGAGATTTTAAAATAGGCAAAGAACTATCAGATACTTATTTTGCTATAACTGACCTGATATCAAATTTAATTAGTGATGGTGTTGTTCCAATAGTTATAGGAGGCGGGCAAGATTTATGCTACCCGATATATAAAGCGTATGATTCATTTAATAAAGGGCTTAATATGTGTTCAATAGATTCTAGGTTTGACATGATAACGCCAAATACGGTAAAAATAAATTCAAATAATTATTTAGGCACTATTATTAAGGAGGACCCTAATCATTTAAATAGTTTTACTAATATTGGATTTCAAAGTTATTTTGTGCAAAATGACGAAGTTCATGAAATGGAAAAAATGTTTTTTGAGACATTTAGACTAGGGGATTTTCGGCAAAATATTGAAGAAGCAGAACCCTATCTGCGTAATTCAGATTTAATAATATTTGATGCCTCCTCCATCAGACAGGCAGACGCTCCGGGTGTTGTTTCTCCTTCTCCAAATGGTCTTTTTTCTCAAGAGGCTTGTGTTTTATCTCGTTATAGTGGTATGAGTGATAGAGTTAGTAGTTTTGGTATTTTTGAAATAAATACAGAAAAAGATTTGAGAAATCAAACATCTCATTTGATTTCTCAAATTATCTGGTATTTTTTGGAAGGGTTTAGCCTCAGGGCAGGCGATTTTCCTACTAAAAAATCTATATCTAAAAATTTTAAAAAATATGTTGTTCCTTTAGATCAAGAAGATTTTCAATTTGTGTTTTACAAGAGTAAATTAAGTGGAAGGTGGTGGATTTCTTCTAGCACTTCAGTAGACCTTGAGCCTACTCGGGAAATAATTTTACCTTGTTCATACAAGGATTATTTAGATTCTGTGTCAGGAAAAATACCAGCTAGAATGATGAGAATTTTAAAAGTTTAACAATGCTTTTATATGATATAATTTCTTTTGTTTTCACAAAATAAATTATTTAGCTAATATAAATTACCTAGTAAAAAAAATTTATATTATATTTAACACTTGTTTAACGTTTGTTTCTCATGTATAAGATTATTTTTAGGGCACTTTTTCTAGTATTTTTGTTACACACAAGCCTGGTTTCTGGTCAACAAGATCCTCAAATCACGCAAAACATGTTTGATAAATTTTTATACAATCCTGGTGTAGTAGGTAGTCAGCCATCTGTGAATGTTGGTTTGTTACATAGATCGCAATGGGTTGGTGTTCCAGGTGCTCCTACCACACAAAACTTAACTGTTGAGTCTAGGATAGAGAGTCTACATGGTGGGATTGGTTTAAATGTTATTAATGATGCATTAGGTCCCTTAAGTACTAAAACAGCTACTCTTTCTTATGCTTATCAGCTAAGGTTAAATGAAAATAATCAATTGGGATTCGGTTTGAGTTTTGGTATGATGCAAATTGGCTTTGATGAAGAATGGATTACTCCTGACGGTCAAATTGATTCTAGCTTACCTCCAACAGGTAGTTCAGCTACAGTTCCAGACATAGGCTTGGGTTTATATTTCACTTCAGAGAATTATTATCTTGGGTTGTCAATTACTCATTTAGTTCCATTTGAAGCGAATTTTGATGGTATAGCAACATTTAATCCAGCCAGGCACTATTATTTAGCTGCAGGATATGACTACGATATAGATGAACAATTTTCTATTCGCCCATCATATTATATGAAAACAGATGGAGTTATTTTTCAAATGGACTTTAATGTAAATGCCTTTTATCAACAAAAACATTGGGCAGGTTTTTCTTATAGAATAGAAGACGCAATAGCATTTTTAGTTGGTTTTGAAATCACAGATAACCTTACTTTAGGTTACGCATATGATGTGGTTACATCAAAATTAGCCTCTGAAACAACAGGTGGCCATGAGTTAATGTTAAGGTATTCGTTTGATCTAGACATAATAGGGAAGCCAGATACTCGTTATAAAAACGTAAGGTTTCTCTAATTTATAAGTAATAAAATATATAATGATGAAAAAAATAATTTATTTTCTTTCCTTGATTTTAGTAGTTTGTTTATTCTCTTCTTGTGGTTCTTCTGGAATTAATTCCGAATTAACAGGTTCTAAAACTACAATTAAAGATTGGCGTATACCTAGTCCAGCTGGAATGGTGAGAATCCCAGAAGGAAGTTTTGTTATGGGTGCTAATGGTGAAAATACTCCATATAGCTCAGGCAAAAAAAGAACGATTACAATGAGCTCTTTTTGGATGGACCAAACTGAAATAACAAATGATGAGTATAGACAATTTGTTCATTGGGTTAGGGACTCAATTATCAGGAAAAATATTATAACATCTTTTGCTGATGATTATACTGGAGATGATACTGAAGAAGCAGAAGAAATTGCTTTTTCTTATGGTTTATGGAGAGTTAGTCGTGATTGGGAACCAATGGACCCTAGTGAGGGAGAGCCTAACCCAAAAGATGTTCAAGATTGGCGTGATGATAAATTAGAATATGTGGGAATCAATTGGGCTAAAAACTTAGACCCAAACAGTGAGGAATACAAACTAGCCATTAAAAATTTATACATGGATGATGATTATCAAATGACATTAGATAGAGATAAAAATCCTGGGGATAGAAGGTTTCCTCATTTTCAACATAAAAAAATGGATGTTACAAAACTAGATTATTCTTTCTCTTGGATTAACCCAGATTTATTATTATCTAAAACTGAATTAAGAGGAAGTAAGGATAAAACTGATAAATGGAATAGAGTGGAGATTTCTTCAATGAATTCTTTAACGGTTCCTGTGTACCCAGATACATTAACTTGGCTAAAAGATTTCACTTATACTTTTAACGATCCTTTATTCGATAGATATTTTTGGCATCCTGCTTATGGTGATTATCCTGTTGTCGGAGTTAGTTGGGCTCAAGCACAAGCATTTTGTGATTGGAGAACAGCATTAAAATTATCTGGGACTAGTCCTGAATTAAGAGTATTTGAAACAGCATATAGATTACCTACTGAAGCTGAGTGGGAATATGCAGCCAGGGGAGGAAGAGAACAAGCTATTTATCCTTGGGGAAGTCCATATTCTAGAAATAGTAAAGGTTGTTTTCTTGCAAACTTTAAACCTTTGAGAGGTAACTATTGGGCTGATGGTTATATATATACTGGAAGAGCAGATTCTTATTGGAAAAATGATTTTGGATTATACTGCATGTCAGGAAATGTTGCAGAATGGACTGCATCTTCGTTTAATCCTTTAAGTGATGTTGTAATCGGTGAAATAAATCCTGATTATCAATATAATGCTGCTAACAATGATGCGCCTACAGCTAAAAGAAAAGTAGTAAAAGGAGGGTCTTGGAAGGATATCGCTGCCTTTTTAGAAGTTGGAGCAAGAGATTATGAATATCAAGATAGTGCTCGATGTTATATAGGTTTTAGGTGCGTTAAAGAAATAGGTACTCCAAAATCAAATATTACTTTTGAAGAACAAACATCTCCTTCAATAAAATAAATTGTAAGAAATTAAGTTGTAAAATTATTAATAGTTTAAAAAAATAGATATGAATTTTTTCAATAAAATAGCAGATAGTAAAATATATAAGGCCTTAATGCCAATTTTATATGGTTGGGGAGCAGCCTTAGTAATATTAGGGGCCCTTTTTAAAATTTTAGCTTTAGATGGAGCCAATGCTATGTTAATGGCGGGTATGGGTACAGAGGCTTTTATATTTTTTATGTCAGCTTTTGAAAAAGCCCCAAAAGAATATCATTGGGAAAAAGCTTATCCTCAAATACTAGAAAAGCCTGAAGAAACTCGAGGAGCAGTTCAACAATTAAATGATATTTTTAAAGAAGCTCAAATTGATAGTAAGGTTTTAGCAAAGTTAGGTGATGGCATGAAAAAGCTAAGTACTTCAGCAAGTCAAATGGGTGATGTTATGGATGGAACAAAAAAATATAATAAGCAAATGACGGCGGCTTCTAATCATCTTGAAAAAATAAACGATTTATATGTTGATCAAATTAAGTCATTTAATACCAGAATGAAAGTTACTGAAAAAATGACTGATAATTTAACAGCCTCATTAGAGCATAGCAGTAAACTGTCTGTTGAGATATCCAATTTATCAAATAATCTAAATGCATTGAATGGAGTTTATGGAAACATACTCACAGCAATGACGAATAAAACTAAGAAATAAAATGGCAGGAAATCACGTCAGTCAGTTGAGTCCTCGACAGAGGATGATTAATATGATGTATTTAGTGCTAACGGCACTTTTAGCATTAAATGTTTCTAAAAAGGTATTAGATGCTTTTTTTAAAGTCGATAAAGATTTAACTGAAACAATTTTAGAAAAATATGACAAGAACCAAGATCGTTATGCAGTATTTGCTATTAAAGCAGATAAAAATCCAGCTAAAATTGGAAGATGGAATGATTTAGCCCAAGAACTAAATGGAAAAACTAAAATAGCAATTGATTTAATTGATTCGTTGAGATATGAATTATGGCTTATTGCAAAACCGACAGAGCCAGGCACAGATGGTAAGAAAAAATTAAATGTAGAAGATGAACGTTTTGCTTACATCAAAGAAACAAAATCTTTGTATGATCTCCACAGAAGATTAGGTGGGATTCCGGTAATTACTGATAAGGCAAATTATCAACAATCTACAAAGATTATGGTAGATGGTGATTCAAAAAAAGGACATCCACCGATGGGCGACAAGTTAAAAAATACGCTGATTTTATATAAGAAAGATATTTTAGACATGGATGTTTTTCCTTTAACTGATAGTACATATCAACAAGAAATAAAAGCTCTTTTTAAACTTGAAAAAGTAACGGAAGATGGAGTTGAACTATCTTGGTCGGAAGATAAATTTCAAAAAATACCTGTTGTTGCGGTTCTAACTTTTTTAAATCAACTAGCCCTTGATGTTGTTACAGCTGAGGACAAAATGCTTTCTCTTCTGGAGCAAAAAACGGGATCAAGTATTGTGAGTATTGATAGACAAATTCCTTATGGCTTACCTAAGAAAGCATATTTAAATACGGGTGATGAGTTGGAATTGTCAATGTTACTTATGGGTATAGATACTAAAACAAAACCTGAGTATGATTTATATGAGCTTGACCTAAAATTAAAAAATCCAACTCCTGGAGTTCAATACGGAAATCCTCTTCCTAAGGGTACAAAAATAGATAGCCTTGTTACTTTTAATAGAGATTCCACTAGAAATGTTGAATACAAGTTTACTATGGATACAACATACCGTATTAATGACACATCAATTAAAGCAAATTTTGATGGTATGGGAGAGTGGAAAGAGAAAATGAAAAGACAAGGTAAGCAATGGATTGGTGGCGTGATTTCAGTAGTTTCAGATATTGAAGAGGATGGTAAGTTAGAGTATCCTTGGGCCACAGAAATTATTGTTGAACAAGCGATGTCAGTGGTTTCAGCCACTAATCTTAAAGCATTATATGTTGGTGTCACCAATGATTTTACAGTGGCGGTTCCTGGTTACAGTCCAAATGATCTCACCTTGAAGTCATCCGGAGCTCCAATTACAATAAAAAAGAAAGGAAAAGGTAAATTTACTATTACGGCAAAAAAAGGAGTTGGTAAAACTGTAAAGCTTTGGGTTTCAGTGAAAGGAAAAGGTAAAGTAGGTGATGTTGTGTCGTACACAATTTATCCACTTGCCCCACCAATCATTTCATTTAATGGCGGAAGATCGAGTGGAGATTACTCTCCTGATCAACTTAGAAAATTGACAAAAGTTGAGGCTAAAACGGATCCTTCTTTTATATATGATTTACAATATCAGGTTAAATCTTGTAAGGTTAGTTGGCAAAAACAAGATGGAACAGGCGTAACTAAAACCTTAAAAAGAGGTGGGTTTAAACCGATTAAAACGGTGCTTTCAAATGCTAGACCTGGTCAAATTTTTACCTTTACTAATATAAAAGTAAATGTTTTTGAAAATAAGAAAAAAGTTAATGAACAGTCATTAAAAAACACACTATCTATAATTGTTAAATAAAAAAGTTATGAAAAAATTTTATCTCTTAATATTATTGATTTTTAATTATTCAATAATAATAGCTCAAAACGATAATAACACAAAAAATAGGTCAAAAGTCACTGTTAAAGATTCTTTGATGACTAATACTTATAATTTAGAGACAAATCAAAAAAAGGATACCTATAGTGAATCTGATCCAACTTCTGGTTATTTAGAACCTGTTTCTAAAACAAATCTTTTTCAAGATCCTAACGACCCAAGTACAACTTGGAAGGATTATGAAAGAGATAGTGGTGGTAATATTATCTATGATAAAGGAGATGATAATAATGGAAGTGTTAGATGGCAAGATGCTTCTTATTGGAGCTCAAGAGAAAAGCAAGGGATGTGGGAGGTTGTAAAGTTACCATATGTAAGTGAAGATGATGTTATATGGGGGACGCGAGTTACAAGAGACATATATGTTGATGAACCATCTAATATTCCATTAAAATATCCACATTCTATTGAATATGATGATCATATGGAAGATGGCTCTGGAGGTTTGACAAGTTTAACAAATAATCAAGTTTTTTCAGGTATTGATGCAAGAAAAAATTTATTCCAAATATTATTTGATGCAGCTTGGGCTGGGCAAATAAACGTGTATAATTCAAAAATGTCAAGACAATATTCAGAAGCTGAACTAAAAGGAGGAGGTGACAAGGCAGGTGTTTTAAGATATTTGAGAGAAGAGGCTGAACTTGTTGATTATGATGATGTTTCAGATGATGAGTATATTGAAGAAGGGGAAGAAGCAGAAGCAATACTTGTTTTAACCCCATTTCCGGCATATGAGCTTAAGAAGTATAGAATTGTCGAAGATTGGTTTTTTGATAAAAGAAGGTCTAAAATGGAAGTCAGAATTATTTCAATTACGCCATATGTTGATTATACAAATGCAGAAACAGGAGAAGACGACACGGCTAGTGTAGGAACTTATTTTTATCCAGAGATTAGAAAACTATTAGTTAATCATAAAATATATAATGAACAAAACATGATGGATAGAATGTCCTTTGATGAATACTTTCAAAGAAGACTTTTTAACTCAACAATAGTTAAAGAATCTAATGTTTATGATAGAAGTATTGATAAATATATTGATGCGGACAATAAACTAGCACAGTTATTAGAGGCAGAAAGAATAAAAGAAAATATTAGAACATATGAGCATAATGCTTGGGAGTATTAAGTATAAATTTTTTTAAAAAAGGCCTCCATTTTGGAGGCTTTTTTTTTAGATCAAAAATATAAGATTTGAAAAAAGTTGATTTTATTATAGTAGGTCAAGGAATTGCAGGGACAGTTTTAGGCTATGAGCTCTTGAAAAGAAAAAAAAACATTTTAATAGTTGATGAATTTCACAAAAACACATCTTCAAGAATTGCTTTAGGTATATACAATCCATTAGTTTTAAAGTGGTTTACGAAAAGCTGGCTAGCGAGTGTTCAGATTAAAAAGTTATTTTCTTTTTGTGAAAATTTTCAAAAAGATTTTGGTGTTAACATAAATCATAAAAAGAACATTTATAAATTTTTAGATTCTAATTATGCTATAAATAATTGGAACGAGAAACAAGCTTCTCCAAAAAGAAAACATTTTATGTCAGAAGAATTAAAGTATTTGGATGGTGTTAAGGCGCCCTTTGGAATTGTCTTGAACTCGGGATGGGTTGATATAAAGTTAATGCTTAACAGTTTTAGAAAATTTTTGCAAAAAAATAATTTTCTTAGTGAAGAACGGTTTCTTTATGATAAACTAAAAATTAATAAAGAATTCATAGAGTATAAAAGTTACAGATCTAAATATATTGTGTTTTGCGAAGGAGCATCAGTGCTTCAAAATCCATATTTTAATAATTTAGAATTTAAAATGACGAAAGGTGAAATTATTCATTTTAAAAGTGAAGATTTAAAATTAAATAAGATTACACATTCAGGTATTATAACCATACCAATTTCGAATGATACTTATTTTTCTGGAGCTACATTTAATTGGGACATCAAAGATTTAATATGTACAGAAAATGCAAAAAATCACATATTAGAAAAAATTAAAAAAATGAGAAATTTCACATATAAATTAATAGAACAAAAAGTGGCAATTAGACCATCAGTAAAAGATAGAAGGCCAATTATAGGAAATCATAACAAGTATAAAAATTTATATTTAATGAATGGATTAGGTTCTAGGGGCATGCTGTTAGCGCCATATTTAACGAATCAATTATGTTCTAATATTTTAGAAAAAAAAGAAATAAATTCAGAAATTAATGTAACTCGATTTCAATAAATAACAAAGACATGACTAATGTAAAAACTGCTTTAATAACAGGTGCTAGCTCAGGGATAGGCCTAGAGTTAATTAATTTATTTGCAAGAGATAAAATTAATTTGGTTTTAGTATCTAGAAATAAAAAAAAATTAATAGAGATAAAAAAAGAGATTACTAGTAAGCATGAGGTGAAAGTTTTTTTATACCCTTGTGATTTGTCTTATCAAAATTCTGCCAGTGAAGTTTATAATTTTTGTTTATCTCAAAATTTGAAAATAAATTATTTAGTTAATAATGCTGGATTTGGAATATATGGAGATTTTTTTGAAATGAAATTTAAAGATATTCAAGAAATGATTCATTTAAATATAACTTCTTTAACAGAGTTGACAAAATATTTTTTGATTAACATGAAAAAAGAAAATTATGGTAGAATTTTGAATGTTGCTTCAGTTGCTTCATTTCAGCCAGGCCCATTAATGAGTATTTATAGTGCGACTAAACATTATGTTTTAGCTTTTTCAGAAGGTATAGCAGAGGAACTAAGAAAAGACAATATTTCTGTTACTACATTGTGTCCAGGTCCGACTATATCAGGATTTCAAAAAAGAGCAGGTTTCCATAAAAACTCTCGGTTGTTTAAAAGTCCATTAACAGCAACATCAAAAGAAGTGGCTATATTTGGGTATAAAAAAATGATGGCAGGTAAAAGGGTAGTGATACCAGGTTTTTCAAATAAAATATCTACTACTCTTGTTAAATTTATTCCAAGTACTATTAAAACTAGAATTGTAAAAAAAGTATTTGACTTTATGCACTAACTTTGAGCGAGAAGTAAGGTTGCTAGATTATTTGCGCAGTGTAAAATAATAGGAATAGTTAAGTTTCCAGTTTTTAATCTTGCAAAACCTAAGATTAATGCATTAGGAAACAGTACTAAACTTAGAATCACAAAATCATATTGTATATGTGGTAAAACAAACAATATAGAAGTTGCAAATACAGTTAATGTTCCTCCTAATTTTTCTTGTAGTCCTTTAAATAATAGACCTCTAAATAAAAATTCTTCAAAAATAGGTTGAGCGACACCAATTCCATATAATAACAAAATCATACTTCCTGATCCAGACAATACTTCATTTGTAAAATTAACTGTTTTATCCATGCCTAGCCAAGATGAGGCAATGGAAATAAATGCTGCAAACCCAAATAAAATCAAGAGCCATTTTATCGTCTTTCCAATAGACTCATCTTTATTTATTGGAAAAATTTCTTTGATGATGGATGTCGAAAAACTTTCAGATTTATATATAAATTTAGAAAGATAAATAATTAACAAAATACCAAGCAAACTAGAGAAAATAGATATAGGGGCTATAAAATCGTAGACTTTTTTTTCTAATATTTCTGGGTCTGAAAAGATATTATCTAATGTAAATCCATATTTTAATAGAAGAAAAATTAAAATTAAGATTTGAATTATGGAGAAAACCATAAATATTAAAAAAGAAAACAATAATGTTTTTTTCCAGGAATACATATGCATTATCTTTTTTGGCACAAAATTTGTATTTAATTCAAATATAAATCATAAATCCAATTATTATGAAAAAAACAATTTTTCTTTCTAGTATTTTTTTATTGTCTATTTCAGTTTCTTCTTTTAGTCAAAAAAAACATCATCCAAATCATTCACATAATTATTATACTCACAATCACAATAATTTTGCTGGAGGATTTTTTGCAGGCTTGTTTTTCAGTGAGGTTTTTGGATTAAACTCAAATAGTTATAGGCACATGTATTTCAAATATAAACCTGGCCAACAGACTTGGAGATTAGCAAGAGATGCTAAGAAAAGAGGAGCGGGGTTTTATAAGAGAGGGAAAGTTGTTGCTAAATTTGAAAACCCTAGAGGAGGAAGAGATTTTATTGTTACCGTTAATAGAAAAGGTGAATGGGTTTTAGATTGTCCTAAAAAGTTCAGGAAAGTATTTAAAAATAAAGTTCGAAGGAATTTGTAGTTTTTGACATTATATTTTTTAAAAAAACTATTATATTTGGCTCTTTAAACCATAATTTATGAGGGCGCTTTTTTGTGTATTTTTATTTATTTTTTCTCTAAGTTTTTCTCAAATAATTTCATATGAATTAGTGAAAAGTTGGACGATTTCAGAGGTTGATCAAATGTATAATACAAATTCTTTACCGTCTAATGTTGGTAATATTAATTTTGAAGTAGATGGTTATAAAATATTATATTTTACACCAAATCATAATGGTGATTTAGTACTTTGTTCAGGTGCTATATACTTGCCAAAAGGAACTACTTGTCCTTCGCCAGTATTGAGTTGGCAACACGGGACATCAGCTAATGATACATGGGCTCCTTCAAATATTTATAGTGACAATAATGTTATTGGTGTTGTTGCAGCTTCTCATGGATATATTGTAATGATGAGTGATTTTATTGGTTTAGGGGATGGTGTAGGTTTTCATAATTATGTTCATGCTGATACGGAAGCCTCTTCAACTATTGATTTAATTCTTTTGGGTAAAGAATTTGCTTATGATAAAGGAGTTATGCCAAGCGCACAATTATTTTTAATGGGGTATTCTCAAGGTGGTCATGCAACTATGGCTGCTGTAAGAGAAATAGAACAAAATTACAATACCCAACTTCAGGTGACAGCTTCTGTTCCTATGGCTGGCCCATATAGTATGTCGGGCGCAATGCGTGATTTAATGGAGTCTGGAATGCCATATCCTAATCCTGGTTATTTGCCATATGTTTTGTTTAGTTATCAAAATATATATAATCTATTCGATGATATTACAGAGGTTTTACTAGCCCCTTATAATCAGTATTTATTTGGAATGTATTCAGGGTCTTTTAGTATGTATGAAATTAATCAAACACTACCTGAAAATCCAATAGAAATATTTCAAGATGAATATTATCAAGATTTTTTAACTGACCCAAACCATCCTTTTAATTTAGCGCTAATTGATAATGATGTTTATAATTTTATTCCAGAATCACCTATGAAATTACTGCATTGTAATGGTGATGATAATATTCCTTATGAAAATTCAGAAATTGCTTATAATTTCTTTGTTGAAGGCGGGGCAAATGATGTTTATTTAGAAGATGGCGGGGATTTTGGGCATGTAGCTTGTGCGCAATTAGCTATTATTGGATCAAAATTATGGATTGATTCTATGTCGGAAATATGTGAGCCAGAATCAGTGGATATTTTAGATTTTAATCCTTCCAAGGATAGAGAATTAATAGGAATTGTGGATTTATTAGGAAGAGAGCAAAGAAATATTCAAATAAATAATCAAGTACTTATTTATTTTTATGATGATGGCACTTATGAAAAAAGATGCCCTATATTTGAAAAATAAACATAAAAATAAGTATTGTCAGCTAGTTTAGAAAATAAGAAAGTTTCCTTTTCTACATTTATCTTTCCATTTATTATTTGCTCTATTATTATCTTTTTACATGTTTTTAATATAGATAGCCTTTCTATCTTTCGTTTGCGTCCAAGGAATATAGATTTTTTTTTTGGTATTTTTCTTTCTCCTTTTGCTCATTCTGGATATGAGCATTTAATTAATAATATTATTCCTTTATTTTTCTTTATGTCAGTTATTAGACATGCTTTTGACACTTTTTCGTATTATCTATTTTTTCTTTTATATTTTTTACCTGGCTTTTTAATATGGTCTTTGGTTCCAGAGTCTACTAATTGTTTTGATTGTGGTAATATTCATCGAGTTTCAATTATTGGAGCAAGTGGCGTTTTGTATTCCATGTTTTCCTTTTTATTTTTTAGTGGAATAATAAGAGGTAATAGGCAGCTTGCTGCATATTCATTAATAATTGTTTTTTTGTATGGCGGTATGTTTTGGGGAATTTTCGAGCCTTTTGTAGATTCACATGTTTCCTGGGAGTCTCATTTAATTGGATTTTTAGTCGGTATTATTTTAGCTTTTTTATTTAAAAGCAAAGGTCCTCAGAGAAAAAAATATGATTGGGAAGATGAAGATGAAGATGAAGATGAAGGGAGTTCTTACAGGTATATAATCAAAAAATAGGTGTGAATAATAATTAATTTAACTCCTTCTTTTTCAAAAGTTTATATTTTTTTCTAAATTTGTGAGTTGGCTGGATTGTTTCCAGTCGCCTTTTTTGATTGATATACCCCATTAATCAGAGATATATTTTATTATAATATTTATAAAAATTAATTTAAAAATTGATAAAAAATGAGAAAGTCAAGCATTTTAATTACTATTCTTTGTTTATTGTTCCAATTCTCTTATTCTCAACCGACGAATGAGACAGTAGAAGCAGGAGCATATTACTTTAACCCTGATCCAATAGAGATAGAGGTTGGGTCAACAGTAACGTGGATTAATGTTGGAGGGTTACATGATGTAAACGGAGTCACAAATACTATAACTGGTGAATCTTTTGGAAATCCAGAAGATTTTGCTTTGGAGGCTGTTTATGCAATGAATGCGGATAACCCAGTTGAAATAGGATCATATACATTTACTGTTCCAGGCACATATAATTATGATTGTTCTGTTGGTCTTCACGCGGAACAAGGAATGGTTGGTCAAATAATTGTTACATATGTCGAGTACTTAGGGTGTATGGATGAAATGGCTTGTAATTATGATATGAATGCTAATTCAGATGATGGGTCTTGTATATTTAATGATGTTTGTTGTGAGGCTTTAACTCCAGAGTGTTTAGCATGTCAAGCGTGTTTAACACCTGAACAATGGTGTGCGGATCAAGGATGGACTTTCTCAGGTTGTGATGCATACGAAATACTAGGATGTACAGACGATGGAATGCAAGATTGGTCTCCATTCCCTGGAAATATGGCAGATAATTATAACGCAGACGCTAATACTGATGACGGTTCGTGTCTTTATTGGGGATGTGGAAACCCAAATAATAATTTAATTCTTGTTGGTACTTTTATGGATGAAGGTGGCGATGGATGGGATGGTGCGTCTATGACGGTTACAAATATTTGGGATGAATCAGAATATTATGAAGAAGGAGAAGAGGTGTTTTATTTTACTTTAACTGAAGAAATAGGCTATACTTTGCCTGCACCTGCATCTGAAGACATAAACGGCGATGGTGTTATAAATAATGAAGATTGCCCTGAATGCCCTCTTAACCCTGATTATGAAGGAGCTTGGGGTTATGTAGTTACTTTTTGTGCACCAGATGATTTATTAGATGGTTGTTATAATCTAGTTGTAGATTATCCAAATGACCCTTCTACATCTGGTGAAATGTCTTGGCAAATCCAGAATGCAGCTATTTCTGTTTTTGCATTATCTGGAGCTTCTGGATTTGATCAAACAAGTGGTTCTGCGTGTGAAGGTAATGAAGGAGAAACAGGATTTGACTTCTTTGATCTAGGCGTTTCTTCTGTTGAATATAATGAAGGTCAGGTTAATACTGTTATTACTAACGCTGGTAATGAAACAACACCAATTGGTGGTTTTACATGGATTCTTGTAGATGGTACACCTGTTTTAGTCGACACTCCACCATCTTGGGAGTTTGGTTCGTCAAATGACTTTTCATATGATATATCTGAGTCTGTTGCTGATTTAGCACCAGGACAGCATACATTAACTGTTTGGGTAAATGGTGGTGAAACCGAACCTTTAGGTGCTCAATATGGATGGGCTGAAGAAGATATGGACTTATATCAGTTTATTTATGAAACTTTTTATGAAAACAATTCAATGACTATAGATTTTGAAGTGCCATTTGTATATGGATGTATGGATCCTTGGGCAGGTAACTTTGACGCTTCGGCAAATACGGATGATGGCTCTTGTGATTACTCATGTAATGAGCCAAGTCAATCCAGTTCTATAGTTGTAAATTCAAGTCAATATCCAAATGAAATTGGATGGAGCATTCAAACAATAGATGGTGATGTAATTGTGGAGGCAACACCAGGAAATGCATCTCCATATAATAGTGCAGACTTTTCTGAAACAGGACTTTGTCTTGCACCAGGGTGTTATATGCTTGTGATGACTGATACTTATGGAGATGGGTGGAATGGAAACACTTTAGAAATGTTTGGAGAAACATATTTTATACCTTCTACTGGATGGACTGTTTATGATGGCGGGGAATATCAAGAAGAATTATTTGAAATTGGAGAAGGTGGATGTGGTGACTATTTTGGCTGTACGGATGCTTCTGCTGCTAATTATGATGAAAATGCGGTTCAAGATGACGGGTCTTGTACATACGATTGTTCAATTTTTACAGAAGCAGATTATGAATCAATTTCAATTACGGTGAATGGTGGTTCTTTTCAATATGAAGTTGGTTGGGAAATAGTAGATGTTGATGGCAATATAGTTATGTCTGCAGCAGCAGGTGATGAAGAAAATCCTGGAGCGCCATATGATAATGTAAGCTGTTTAGAAGTAGGTTGTTATACTGTAAATATGACCGACACTTATGGAGACGGATGGAATGGAAATGTTATGACACTAACAACAGATTACGGTACTTGGGAGTTTACAGTTACTGGAGCTTCTGGAGCAGGTGAATTTGCAGTTGGAGATCCTTCAACTTGTGGTATTGTATTTGGTTGTATGGACGAAAATGCAGATAACTATAACGCAGACGCTACTTTAGATATGCCAGGTGGAACTTGTGAATATTCTTGCCCAGGTGCTACGCAGATTACTATTGAGGTAGCTGGAGGAAACTGGTCATCTGAAGTTTCTTGGGAAATTCTAGATGCTGATGGCAATGTTATGGTTGAAACAACAGCTAGTGGAGATGGAGTAGCTGGAGCCCCATATTTTGCAGATGATTTATGTTTAGCTGATGGATGCTATACATTGAATATGTATGACACTTTTGGTGATGGTTGGAACGGAGATGTTTTAACAGTTTCTGGTGAAGGAGTAAGTGAAAATGCATCATTTACTATTGATAATACTGGAGGTAGTGGAGATTTTGCTACTGCGGTATTTGGTGTTAATAGTGATGGTTGTGTTGTTTCTGGTTGTACAGACGAAGGTGCAGAAAATTACAACCCAGATGCAAATACAGAAGATGGTTCATGTGAATACGATTGTGAAACATGGTTAGACACAGAAGCATTATACACATGTTACTGGTATGTTTGGGTTTTTAACTCATACGATTATACAGTAGCTGATATGGAAGGTTTTGGTTACGATTGTACTTGTGTTGAGGATCCAGTGCCGGGTTGTACAGATCCTAATGCAGATAATTATGATGAAAATGCTACAGAAGCAGATGATTCATGTACATATACTTGTGATGAAGAAAATGGTGAAGTTACTACTCTTATAACTGTAGATGGAGGTACTTGGCAAGGTGAAATTTCTTGGCAACTATATGATGACGCAGGAAACATGGTTGCTAATGGTGGCGCACCTTATTCAAATGAAATTTGCTTATTAGAAGATATGTGCTATACTATAGAAATGCAAGACTCTTATGGAGATGGATGGAATGGTAATATTCTTACTATTGGTGATTTTGAGACTAGTCTTTATGCTGGTAATGATGCATCAGGAACATATAACTGTGTTATAGAGTGTGATGTTGAAGAAACAGTAGTAGTTGTAAATAATGGTTTTGGAACAACGTTTGGTTGGTCTATCACAAATAGTGCTGGAGAAGTAGTTGCTGGTGGTGGAGCTGATTTTAATGGAACAGTTTGTTTGCCAGCTGATGATTGTTTCGATGTTAATTTAGCTAGTTCCGGAGGTAATGGTGATCAAGGAGCTACATTAACAGTAGGAGACCAAACATTTGGCTGGACAGGCTTTAGTAGTTGGTATGCTTA
>MDTG01380179.1_pt1 | contig 23485 bp, 23 predicted proteins | sample 811421 | NCBI WGS metagenome assembly MDTG01 (sample SAMN05326645, study PRJNA326480) | marine metagenome | isolation source: seawater | place: Pacific Ocean: South East | collected 2011
CCTTAGTATATTTGGAGCGGGTGAAGGGAATCGAACCCTCATAGCCAGCTTGGAAGGCTGGAGCTTTGCCATTAAGCTACACCCGCTTGTAACAAAGAACTTTATAACCTTACTAAGTTCAAAGTTAGATATTATAATAAATAAAATTTATGTCTATCCAAAATTGATGAAGAAAAATTAAGCTAATTATATATTTTGATTAAAAATATACAAATCAAATTATTATCTAGATTTATACAATTATTTTATCTTTATTTTTTTTAAAAAATTTTGCCACTTATTTTGTCTTTCTTTAATGATAAAAATTCTGTCCACGGTTTTTATTCCGGTGTATTCTGGGTAATGATTCCATTCAGCTACACAAGAATACCCATTTTTTTTCATTATCTTAGTAATATTTTCTATTCTTTTTTGACCTGTAATTTCTATGCACCATGACAGCACTATTTTATTTTTAATAGCCCTCATGGCTCCTTTAATGACTGCCTCCTCATACCCATCAACGTCAATTTTAATGTAATTTGGTTTTTGGAATTTATATTTGTAAATAAGTGCATCTATAGATATAGATTTAATCCACTGTTTTAAAAGAATTTTAGATCTATCTCTTCCTCCTCTTTCTTCATAGTTTTTTCTTGTATTAAAAGAATTCTTTGTTTGTCCAGCAAAAGGAGGGTCATGCATTAAAAGTTGAGAATATTCATCTTTATCAGAGCAAGCTGCATGTACTACATCAAATTTTGAGTAATTTGGTTTATCTGGATTTATTAAATAAATAGTCTTCAAAATAGTTTCTATTGATGGAGTGTATGGCTCTATAAAGCATACGTGAGAGTTAGATAGTTTAGAAACAGTAAAGCCTTCTAAACCGTTTGCAGAACCAATATCATAATAAACACTGTTATTTTCTATAAAATGGAGCCAATGCCATACTATATTTTGTTTATTTATACCAAATTGCGATATCCGCCTTAGCTCTTTGAAGTTTCTAGCTAACACCTTTAATTTTTTTTTTTTTGTCAGTGGGACTGTTACAATCCAGCCAGAAAGATTTTTATCATATTTAAGTAAGGCATTTCTACTTTGCAAAAGCAACCTTACCCTAAACTGATGGTATAGTACTTGTACCTTCTTTCGAAGTATAGGGGGTAGTATTTTACCCATCTTATTAGCTATAGTCATTTTCTATTATTTGCAGAATATAGAAGAAAATATTTATTACAATATATAATTTTATCAAATAATATAAGTTAAAACACTGAAAAATGATTGATAATATATTTATTAACTATTTTACAATTTTTTTTAAAATTATACTTTTGAAAATAGATTTTAAATGAGTGAAAAAATATGCTTTATCTATAAACCAAGTTATCTTTGAAAAAAAGAAATTATTTTTAAACCTTGTTCCAACATATTTGTCACTTTCAACTAATTCCTTAGATTTTAAACCTAAAACTTTTAACTGTTTATTGTTTAAATGAGCTAAATCTGTAATTCTTACTAAGTGAGAAACAACTACTACTGATCCAAAAGTATCATTTCGATAATAATCAAATAATAAAACTGATCTATGTGCATTTGATGGCTGATCTGGTCCGTGAAAACCTCTATCGTCAAAAATAACTAGATCTCCTTTTTTACCTTTACAAATCCTAATATTTTTTTTAATTTCTTGTCTAACTTCTGGAGGATAGTTTTCTAAATGTTGTCCATTTTTACATTTTAATTTATGAGACCCTAAAGAGTAAGAGAAAGCTCCTGAACTAGTGTCGTGCATATATAGCATTGTTCCAATACCTAAAGGTTTTTTTAAGTCTTTTTCAGAGACTGAAACCTTACTGTTTGAAGACTTTTTCCAACCTATTTTAAAATCAGTATGAATTGGAAAATAAGTATATTTTGTAGGCCTGTGCCAGATAGCATTTGCTTCTGATAAAGTACACTCACTCTTCATTATCTTTTCAATTATATTAATTACTTTTTTTTCAAGAGCCACTTCTAAAGACGGACGCCCTAAAAGAAAAGCAGGAATGTCCGCCTTTGGGTGAGAAGTTCTATGATAACCAATAGTTCCTGATACTGTCGGCTTTCTAAAGTATAATTTCCATTTTTCATCTAAATCAGATATTATTTTTTTTTTAAATAAATCTCTTATTATAACAACCCCGTCTTCTTCCAAAATAGATACTGCTGACTGAAGAAGGTTGGATTTTTTAGCTACAAGAATTTTAACATTTTTCAACATACTTTTTTTTTCTAACATATTTGAATTTAACTGTAATTAAAGAATTTTTCAAAACCTTGAAACGCTTTTTTTCTTAAATTCACTTCTTCATCATCTAAATTTTTAAAATTACACATTTCAATTAACTCAATTCTTTTTTTACTTTTTCTGCTCCATTTTACTTTTTTAGAAAAAATATTTTTAGTTTTTAGATTTTCAATAACTCTTTTGCTGAGTTTTTTTGCACAAATATATTTCCAATTTTATGATAATCGCTAGGATTTTGATTTTCGGTTACTTTCATGATTTCGTAATCAATAATTTTGCCACTATCTACTATTTTTTCCATTATATGTGCTGTTGCACCAAAATCCTTACTTTTTTCATAACAAGCCCAATGATGAGGATCTCTTCCTGGAAATTTATACGAGCCTGGATGAATATTTAATGCTAAATGAAATCTACTAAAAATTTTTAATGGAATAATATGACCTACATTACACGTTATTAGAATATTTTTTTTGTTAGGAAGTGCTTGACTTATGTCATTACAACAAATAATTTTTTTTGATCCAAATGATAAAAACCAATTAAAATATTTAGCTTTTGTATAAATAAAAATTTTGTCAAAATCAATTGTTTCCATAAATTTTATTTTTGCAGTGTATAAAAAATATATGTTATAAATAAAGCAATTACAACAACCATGAATTATATTAAAAAGCTTTACAAAAATGATAATTTCAATACATCAACCTAATTACTTTCCATGGATAGGTTATTTTTTTAAAATCTTAAAATCTGATGCTTTTGTTTTTTTAGATGATGTACAATTTTCAAAAAATTCTTATATAAACAGAGCTGTCATTTTAGAGAATAAAAAGGATACGTGGATCACTATTCCTGTTAAAAAAAAACTTAATTATAAAATTAATCAAGTTAAAATTGCTGACTGTAGTTGGAAAAAAAAGCATCTATCAAAGATTAAAAATGCTTATCAAAAAGCTAAATATTTTTCTGAAATTTGGGATATAATGGAAGATCTTTTTACAAAGTTAGAATATCCTGACCTTGCTAGTACTAACCAACAAATAATTATGGTAATAACAAAACTTCTTGATATAGAAACTAATTTTTTCTATTCATCAGAGATAAATAATAAAGAACATGAAAAAGGCGATGACAGGTTGATTTCCATTATTAAATATCTTAAAGGAGACATTTATTTTTCTGGGATAGGAGCAAAAAAATATCAAGATGAGAAAAAATTTATATCTCAAGGGATAAAATTGCAATACAACGAATTTATTCAAAAAGAATATGAACAACTCTCTTATGAATTTATTGAGGGCACGAGTATTCTTGACGTATTATTTAATTTGGGGCTAAAAAATACACAGCACTATTTAAATGAAAAGTAATCCAATATTAAAGATTTTGTGTGTTGATATTGAAGGAGGTCATGGAGGTTCTTCAAGAAGTTTATTTTATACTTTAAAGTACCTATCTAAATCAAATAATAAAATAAAAAAAAATATTACTGTAATCTGCAAAAAAAATAGTTGGATAAAAAGTGAATATCATAAATTAGGTATAAAATGCTTTATTGAACCTGATATGCCTAAATTTACAAGTCTTGAAAAAAATAGTCGAAATTTCTATCAAATTATCAAATTTATATTTGTAGATTGGCGAAAAAGTAGAAATTTTAGAAAAAAAATTTTAGATATGAACAAATTTGATGTTATACATTTTAATCATATATCTTTAAGTATTTTAGCTTTTTGGTTAAGACAAAAAAGATTTAAATGCTCATTCTTTATGCATATGAGAACTATGCCTTATAAAAATTTTTTTTCTAAAATTTTATTAAGACTTGCTGCTAAAGTTTGTAATGGATTTGTTTATATTACTGAAAATGAAAAAAAACATGTTCACGAGCTTATCGGAAATCCAAAAGTGAAAGAGGTAATAATTTATAACCCTGTAGAGGTCTCCAAAAAGAATTTATTTAGATTAAAGAAAAAAAAAATATTAAATATCGGAATTCTTTCAAGTTTCTCATTTAAAAGAGGCATAGATAGAGTAATAGAAATTTTAGATGCTATTCCTCTAAAAAAGAGGAAAGACTTTCTATTTTCTATAGCTGGAGATATGAAGCTTGAAAAGAATATACCCTCAATCCCAAATAGTTTTTTTTATAGAGGTTTGACTTTTAAAGATTTTATAGAAGATAAGGGATACAAAAAACAGTTTTCTTTTTATGGTCAATTAAAGAATCCAGAATATTTTCTTGAAAGAATAGACTTGTTATTGAAACCAACGCGAGAAAATAATCCTTGGGGAAGAGATATTCTTGAGTCTTTAGGAATGGGCAAACCAGTTATATCAATAGGTACTTACAATAGATTTGTTGTCAATAATATTACAGGAAAATTATTTAGAGAGTATGATCCATTCAAAATTGCAGAGTATCTCATATATGTTTCAGAAAATAAATCTACTCTTATTAAATATAGAAACTTTTGTAGAAAAAAAATATTAGATACTTGTGATCCTAGAAATAATGCTCTGGAAATGCTTAAATTTTGGATATCATAATATGTTAAAAAAAAATAAAATATTAAAACAAATTTTTTTAAAATGTTATTAAAAAATATAAAACTGCAAAATATTTCGAAATGGAATAGTAAAAAAACAAAACAAGCAACTATTCTTTTTAGAGGTCATGCCCTTAAAAAGAAAAATGATATTATTTTAAATGAACTAAGCTTAATAAAAAATAAAAAATCCTTTGCAGAATATGCAAATAAGCTCGACGGAAATTTTGCTATAATTATAGCCAAGGGTAAATTTATTTATGCAGCAACTGATAGAATAAGATCATTCCCTTTATTGTATTACAAAAGAGGAAATGCATTTTTTATATCTGATAATTACAGGGAACTTAAAAAGCTTAGCATAAATCAATCTGTTGATAAAAAACAAATATTTTTATTTTCTTTATCTGGATATACACTAAGTAACAATACTATTTTTAAGTTCGTTAAACAGATACCCACTGGAACTGTCTTAACTTTTAATAGAAAAGAAATTTCTTTCACAAAATATTATGACTGGAGCATTAAAATTGATAAAAAAAGAAAGGACTATAAAACAAAACTCAAGCAGGTAAATGAAAAGGTTATTAATAACTTGATTAAATCCTGTAATAATAGACCTATTGTAGTACCGTTGTCTGCAGGTTTTGATTCAAGATTTATCATTTCAGGACTAAAAGAATATGGTTATAAAAAACTAATTACTTTTAGTTATGGAAGAATCTCTAATAGAGAAGCTAAGGTTGCAAAAAAGATCTCAGATAAATTAAAAGTTCCCTGGTATTTTATACCTTACACTAATAGTAAATTAAATAAGGAAATCCAGACTAAAGAGTTTTCAAGATATCTTGATTACTCTGATAATTTAACTTCTATTCATTTCCCACAGGATTACTATGCAATTAAACAACTTAAAAAAAATAAATTAATTCCTAAAGATAGCATTATTGTAAATGGACAGACTGGTGATTTTATTTCAGGCAACCATATTCCAAAAATGAACTTTAAAAGTAAAAAAATAGTTAATAACATCATTAATTATTATGTATATAAACATCATAATTTGTGGCATAACTATTATTTTCAAAAGCAACCTATACTTGAAAAAATCATTCATGAAAAATTCAGTGACTCAGCAAAATTATTTAAAAACAATAATTTACTTTATAGATTTTATGAAATGCTTGAATTTCAAAATAGGCAAGTTAAGTATGTTATAAATGGACAGAGACTATACGATTTTTTTGATTATGACTGGAGACTTCCAATGTGGGACAAAGCTTACCTTGACTTTTGGATGTCTGCACCTCTCAAATATAAGATCAATCAAAATCTATATAAGCATATACTTCAAAAAACAAACTGGGGAAATGTTTGGAAAGATATACCAATTAATCCAAAACCATCATTTTCAGTCTCAATTAGTTTAATTAGGTTTATTTTCAAAGTTTTTTTTGCCTCTCTTGGAAAAAAAAAATGGCATAATTTTGAAAATAAGTATTTAAGTTACTTTACTGATCCTCTATGTGGCTTTGCTGAATGGAAATACTTTAATATAATTAGAGACAAAAAAGGTTTTAGAAACTCGTTGAGTTGGCAAACTAACTCTTATTTAAAAAAAAAAAATATCAATTGGGAACAAATTGTTAGAAATTTTGAATTAGATTAAAGTAATTTTGAGCATTAAATAATATTTTTCAATTCTACTCTATCTCCTGGTTTAACATTCTTATTTATTTTTCTTCCAAGGATTTGTTTATAGTATTTTGGAGCCAATGCTAGTCCAGGCCTAATTACTCTTATATCTTCTTTTTTGATTTTTTCTCCTTTTGCTAATTCCTTAACGAAATATATTGATCTTCTAAAAACCTTATTTTTTCTTTCTTTCAAAGATCTTTTAAAACTACCTTTACCTAAGCCCTTCCAAACATTGTTGCAGGATAATATCAATTTTTTCATTTCTTCGGGTTCGATAGAAAAGGCACTATCAGGTCCTTTTAATTTATTATTTAATGCAAAATGTTTTTCTATAGCCACTGCCCCAAGGGCGATAGAAGCTGTTGCAGCCTCAATCCCTAGGGTATGATCAGAAAGACCTACAAAAGTCTTAAATTGTTTCTTTAAAGTTTTAATCATTTTTAGATTATATTCTTCTACTCTAGAAGGGTAAGAACTAATGCAATGAAATAAAAGAATGTCTTTAACACCATTACTTTTTACAACCTCTATAGCTTCTCCTATTTCTGTTTCACTAGCCATTCCTGTAGAAATTAACATAGGTTTTTTTTTCTTAGAGATGTACTCAATAAGAGGAAGGTCTGTAATTTCAAATGAAGCAACTTTATACATAGGAACTTTTAGTTCTTCAAGAAGGTCAACTGCTTTAAAATCAAAAGGACTTGAGAAAATTAAAATACCTTCTTTTTTAGCATGACTAAATAGCTTTTTATGCCACAAAAAGGGTGTTTTTGCTTCATCATAAAGTTTAAATAGTTTTTTCCCTTTCCATAAACCGTGTTTAATTTGAAAATCAGGTTTATTGACATTGATAGTCATGCTTTCAGCTTCATAGCTCTGAATTTTTACTGCACTCGCACCTACACTTTTTGCAGCAGAAATTAATTTTTTGGCTCTTAAAAAACTACCATTATGATTTGCTGAAACTTCAGCAATTACAAAGGGTTTTCTTCCTTCGCCTATTAAACTATTAAATTTATTTTTCCTCATTTAGCAAATAAGTTTCTTGTATTTTTTTAGCACCTATATTTAAAAGTAAATTAGCATAATATTTATTTTCTGGAGATAAATTTATTGAAAAATTAGGATTTCGAACTGTCGGTATCAGACCTAAGGGTTTTATGTTTTTACTAACATAAGTTAAAAGCTCTATAAATATTTTCTTATTCTTTTTAAGAAGTTTTATTGAAATTACATTATTTCTAGTTATATACAAAGTACCTAATAATTTTTTTTCTTTTTCTACTATAAACCAATACCTGTAGGGTTTAGACTTAATGAATTTTATATGCTCACTTAAGGTTGGTAGTTTTTTATGGCTAATATTTTCCTTTTTTTTTCTATTCTTTAATATTGTAAATAAAGTATTTGCATGAGATCTTTTATCATTAACTTTTATTAACCTCAAACCTTTAATTGTTTGTGTTCCTCTTACTATCATAAACTATTTTATTAATAAAATTTTTCAATCATAGACTTCACTTAATTACTTCTCTTAAGGAATTACATATAAAAGTTATATTTTTTTTTGTTAAACTTGCATACAAGGGAATACTTAAATTCTTTTTATAATATTCTAAAGCGCCAACATATCTTGAATAATTTTTTACTCTATAAAGAGGTTGAGAGAATAAAGGAATGTAGTGAACTTGACTACCAATACCTTTTTTTTCTAACTTTTTCATTATTTCTTTTCTTGTTAAATTTATTTTTTTAAAGTCTATAAATATAGTAAACAGGTGCCACGCATTATTATTCATTAAAAATGCATCTTTTGGAAAAGATATACAGCCCAAATCTCTTAGCTCATGTTTGTATATCTTTGCTAATTCTATTCTTTTATTTATTAGTTTGTTTAATCGTTTTAGTTGACTTAAACCTAGTGCACAGTTAATTTCATTTGCCCTGTAGTTCCAGCCAATTTCTCTAATTTCATAATACCATGGATTACTAAATTTTTTTTTGGGGATTTGTGATTTATCTTCTTTAATCATGCTGTGGTTTAAACGATTTCTAATAATGTTAGAGATTTTTTTATTGTTAGTAGTAACACAACCACCTTCTCCCATTGTGATGTGTTTAATAGCATGAAAACTAAATGAAGAGGCTATGCTGTATTTACATGATCCTATCTTGTGACCTTTATTTTTTTTATCAAAATAAGTGGCTCCAGGAGCATGACATGCGTCTTCTACTAACTTACATTTATATTTTTTTGCTATTTTTGAAATTCCTTCTAAATCACACAACCTGCCTCCTAGGTGAACTATACTTATTACCTTTATTCTTTTTCCATGTTTTTTTATGGCTCTTTCAACATTTTCAGGCGTTAGTAATCCAGTTGAGGGATCAACATCTGCGAATATAACTTCAGCTCCGCACATTTTAGCTGCATTTGCTGTTGCTACAAATGTAATTGGAGATGTTAAAATTGTATCTCCTTTTTTAAGGCCTAATGATAAATAAATAAGATGGAGTGCTGCGGTTCCTGAATTACAGACGATAGTATATTTAGATTTAAAGTTTCTAGATATCGCATCCTCAAATTTTTTTATTATTGGTCCGCCAGTCAAAAATTGATTATTCAATGAATTGAAAACTTCCTTCTTATCCTCTTTTGTAATATCTGGCCTAGCATATGGAAACTTTATCATCAGAAATTTATTTTAATATCTTTTTTAATTCTTTTTGAGATAACCATTGGGTATTCTTATCGCTAGTATATTCAAAGCTATCATCAACCCTCTTACCAAGTTTTCTTACACTTTTATCTAAGCTTTTTAAATTCCACCATGATAATTGAGGGATTATGATAAATTTGTCCTTAAGCTCTATACAATTTCTAGCTTCTTCTATAGGGATCATAACTTCATGCAACTTTTCCCCTGCTCTAATTCCAATAATGTCATATAAATTTTTACCCAACAATATATCTACTATCTCTATTATTCTTATACTAGGAAGCTTTGGAACAAAGATTTCCCCCCCTGCCATACTTTTAAGTGAGTTAAAGACAAAATTCACACCTTCATCTAAAGTAATCACAAACCGTGTCATTCTCTTATCAGTGATAGGAAGTTTTTTTGCTCCGTCTCTAATAAGTTCCTTAAAAAAAGGAATAACACTTCCTCTAGAGGAAATTACATTTCCATATCTAACTACAGCAAATCTGGTATTTTTTTTACCGACTAGATTATTTGCTGAAACAAATAACTTATCTGAACAAAGTTTTGTAGCACCATAGAGATTAACAGGATTTGCCGCTTTATCGGTAGAAAGAGCAATAACCCTGTCAACATTATTTTCTATAGCAGCACTTATCACGTTTTGCGCACCTAGTATATTAGTAGATATACATTCTGTAGGATTGTACTCAGAAGCAGTTATTCTCTTCATCGCAGCAGCGTGAATAATAATATCTATGTTTACACATGCTCTACATAGCCTATCTTTATCTCTAACATCTCCAATAAAATATCTAATCGGGTATGCTTCTTCTGGATATTTTTTTGATAATTCAAACTGTTTTAATTCATCCCTGCTGAAAACAACGACTTTTTCGGGCTTGTAGTTTTTAAATAAAACTTCTAGACATTTGTTTCCAAAAGAACCAGTAGCTCCAGTAATAAGTATTTTTTTATTTTTAAAAAAATTTTTCAATTTAGATTATTTATTTTCTTTTAAGATTAAATTATTCATTTTTTTAATAAAAACCAGGTTACATCATCAAGTGGAAATTTGTTATCTTTTTTATATCTAAAACCGTAGTCCAAAAGTTTGACATCAGAAAAAAGTTTCATAATATCTCCTGCAAAGTCTCTTTTGTAAAGTTTTTCTATATTACCTCTATATTTTATAGTTACAGGAGTGGGATTGTAATATTCTATTATCAAAATATATTTTTTTGAACTATTATAAAGAGTTTCATAAGCTTTTTTTAAAAAATCAGGATTAATGTGAATTAGCACTCCAGATGTAAAGGATAAATCATATTTTTTTTCATTCTTAAAATTAATCATTGAGTCTTCGATTACTTTATTACAAATATCAAGCTTTTTAAGAACTGATACTGCTTTAGAATTGATTTCTACCGCATTTAATTCTACGACACTTAAAATACTTTTTAGCGCTAAAAGATTTACCCCTGTATTTGGTCCATATTCAATAACACTCTTAATATCCTCTATACTCTTTAGAATTTCTTTGAAAAGATTTATTTTATTAGGAAGCAGTTCTTTAACCTTATTTCTTTCCAAATAAGAATTTCCAAAATCACTGCTCCAAAATTTTTCTTGTTCCGTTGTGAATTTCATTTTTAAATTTTTTATAAAATACAAATAGTATAATTGAAATTATTTATTTATATCAACAATAACTCTTCCAGTAACTTTCTTTTCCATTATTAGTTTAGCTGTTTCAATTATACCGTCAAAACTTATTATTTTTTTCATATTATCCAAATGATTAAAATTCAAATTTTCTGATAATTTATTCCACGCGTCTTCTCTTTCCTCCTGGGATCTATAAACACTATCTATGCCAATTACTGTTACTCCCCTCAATATAAGAGGAAAAACTGTAGAATTAAAATTTATATCAGCAGCTAAACCAGTCACAGCTAAAATTCCGTTATATTTTACTGAAGCATAAATTCTTTCTAGAACTTTTCCACCTAATACATCAATTCCGGCTAACCACTTTTCTTTATCTAAAGGTCTATCGCTTTCTAATAACTCGTCATAAGAAATAACTCTTTTAGCGCCTAATTTTAAAATATAATCAGAATTTTCCATTCTACTTGTGGCTCCCACTACATTATAGCCTAGTGCTGATAATAGTGATACTGATATGCCTCCAACCCCACCTCCTACTCCAGTAACTATAACTTCACCTGTATCTTTTTTGTATTTTTTCCTTTCTATTTCCATGACTGCTAACATTGCAGTATATCCTGCTGTTCCAATTGCCATTGCGTTTAAATTAGAAATATTATTTGGTAGTTTTGTTAACCAGTCTTCTTTAACTCTTGCCTTTTGTGATAATCCGCCCCAGTATTTTTCTCCCACACCATAACCATTTAGTACTACTCTGTCTCCAACATTAAATCTGTTACTTTTAGTTTCTGCAACTTTACCAGAGAAATCTATACCTGGAACGAAAGGAAAGTTTCTTATAATAGGAGACTTATTAGTTATTGCTAAACAATCTTTATAATTTAAAGTACTATACTCTATATCAACTAAGACGTCATTATTTGGTAAATCATCATATTGAAGATTTTCAACTTTCACAACCTGAGTTCCATCGTCTTTTTTTCTTATTATTAATGCTTTAAACAATACTTTCTCCTATAATTTAAAATTAACTTATTTAAAAGCTTAAGCTAATTTAATAATAATGATAATAATCATAATACTTGCAACTTCCTTTTAAAATAAAACCACATTTTTTAAATAAAGATATACTTTTATTATTATTTTTTTTTATAGAAGCATTTAAGGTAAAGGTATGCTTTTTTAGAAACTTTTTTATTGTTAGATTTAATAAAGATACTGACAGATTTTTACCTCTCATAGCAGGATTTAGATTTATTGATGTTTCTGCCATCAATTTCTCCATATTACAATCAAATCTAACAACTCCTATACGAACTTTGTTTTCCTCTCCTATATATAAAACTCTAGATTTATCTTTTAAAATATTATTAATCCATTTTATGTGAGAGTTTTTATCTACTAAAGTATTATTTTTTGAATTTTCTCTAGTAATACGATCATTTCTCCACCTTAATAACTCTTCAGCATCCTCAATTTTAGCATTTCTTATTATCATTTTCTTCCTGTTAAAACATAATTTATATTATAAAAATCTTAACTTTTTTAAAAGTCTTATTAAATGTTAGTTATTATATTATTTTTTACTTTTTTTCTAGCAAGTTTAATTGCTTTTGCAATATCTTCGTATTTAATTTTTTTATAATCTTTTTCTTTTTTGTAAGAGATGAAAGCTACTCTTTTCTCTAAATTTTTTTTTCTTTTCTTTATCCAGGCTGTTTTTTCATAATTAATAAGAATAATTGGACATTTAGATTTTAATGCATAGCCGAATGTGCTTGTTGAAGTATATGTGAATATTAAAATATCCTGCCTAGATAAAATGTCTTCAAGTTTTCTAGATAAAAATAATTTTACTTTAGAACTCAATATTTTTTTCATTTCTTTACTAGTACTGGGATGGGCTTTGTAGGCTATTTTATAAGTATTTTTTTTTGATAGTTCTTTCAATAGATGTATTTCTGTTTTAATTTTGAAATTAAAAAAACAAAGAGTATCACCTATATATCTTGTCGTATTCATGGGAAAACCGATTAGAATTATTCTATTTTGATTATTGCTAAGATTTAGAAAATACTTATTTTTTTTCTTTTCTTCTTTAGTTACGTTTATGTATTTTATTTTTTCTAATAGGTTTAAGGGAAGACTCTTCTTATAATTTAAAAAGTTAGTTTTAATTTTTTTATTTTCAAAGACTACGTAATCACATAAAGAGAAAAGATATGTCTTTGTCCAGGTTTGATCTATTAAACATGTATCATTTCCGTGATTGAAAATTACTACCTTTGAATTTTTTCTTTTATATGCGGAGCATAATATCTTGTGAAAAGGATTACCGCACTCTGTGACTGCTAGTGTTGTTAGTGACTTTTGTTTTGCTAATCCAGCAGATATTTTATACAAGTCTGAAATTCTCTGCATCCATGAGTTTTCAATAGAGTTAAGGTCTAAACCTTCTATAAAATATTTTAGAGTATTATTATTTTTTAGCTTTCGAAAAAGTGGTATTACAACATTATTTCTAAATTTCTTAATTGCTTTATAACCATTAAATTGATCATTATTTTTAATTTTATTAATTTCATCTATCCATTCTACATGATGAAAAAAAAGATTTGTTTCTCTGATATATTGTTTTTTTAATTTATCAAAACTACCAATACTTATACATTTCTTTTTTGAGAATAATCCTATTAAAACCTGGCTAAAAGGTAAATGCGTATTAAATATTATATCCTTTATTATCGATCTTATATTTCGCCATATTTTGTTATATGGATAGCTGAAAACACTGAAAGATTTTTCAATTTCTTTCCAATTCGGATATAAAAAAAAATTTGCCCTATGGGTTTCTAATAATTTAATACTATTTATTCTAGCATAGTTTTTAACGTAGTTGTAATGCAGAATTTGAGTTAATATAGTTAAAAACCTTAGCTCAATAATAGCAATATTATAATCAATACCATTTAGTTTCTTCACATAGCTTATATAATTATAGAATATTACATTTGCTAAGTTCCTAAAATCCTTTTCATTAACAGGCCATTCATGTGATTTCAAAAATTGATCTAATCCTATTTTATCTAATGCATCAATATCTAAAATAATTGTTTTATTTTTTTTATGCATTCGAGCGAGGTATTTTTAATTTATTAATGTCTTAAGTTTTTGTGAATATTTTATTAAATCAAGTCTTTCATAATCTTCTTTGCTGTCAAATTCTGCCCACCCTTTTGAAATAATAAAAGCATCAGCTTTTATTTTATTTTTTTTAATTAAGTAATTAAAAAAATCAGTAATGTATGCTTTTTCCCAGCTCGTATCGTTAATGAAATTTTCTGTCTTAATTAACTTAGAGTTAATCTCATCAAAGCTTTTCTTAATGATGGCACACGCATTTTTTGATATTTTGAAAAGTCCTGTAAACTCAAAAGATTTATCTGATAATTTAATCTTTAAATTCTTCCCTATCTCTTTAACTAATCTTTTTTTATCTAATGTTGCAATCTCTGCCTGTGAGTGTGGAACACCTTCTCTTTTATTGTAATATTCTTTCCAATCCTTATCTATTACAAAGACTAAGTCTTTTTTATATTCTGATAGTTCCAAATAAATTTCAGCTTCTAAATAAATATCTGAGTAAGATACTATTAAATCTTGATTAAATAAATGCCTTGCTTTTAGAAAAGAATGTAAGACGTTATTTGTTTCAAATTCTAAATTTTGTATTGTTTTATAACCTAATTCCTCTATTTTTTTGTGCAAATATCCAGTGATAATGTAAACTTCTTTACAACCCGCTTGCTTTAATCCCTCAATATTCCACTCTAGAAGAGTCTTACTACCTATTTTTAAAAGACATTTGGGAATATCTTTTGTTAGATCTCTCATTCTTTTGCCCATTCCCGCTGCAATTATAATTCCATTCATATTTCTCCTAAACTGTAAATAAATTCTTAAATATTCGAATGTTGTCCTTGGGACTTTCTTTAGGACGAGGAAGATTAGGTATAGATCCTTTTGCTATTTTGATGTTTAGAAAATGAGATCCTTTTACTTTATCTATTTTTTTCAAATGTGAAATAAGCGAAGAAATTGTTTTTATTTCTTTATAATCGTCATATTGAGATGCTTTTGCAATTAATTTTAAATTTAAATTATCTATAGGCGTAGGCTGACCTCCTACAGAGTCATGACAATTATTATTAAGTAGTATATGTAAAAAGTTATTTTTTTTAACTTTTCCTAATAATGATATTATCCCCATATGCATCAGAAAAGCACCATCTCCATCAAGTAAATAAAGCTTTTTATTTTTTACATTTTCTAAAATTCCTAGTGCTATTGAAGATGCATGTCCCATGCCTCCAACAACATATAAATCATTTGGTTTCATCATTTTTTCTTTTCTAAAAAGATACAACTCTCTCGCTGTCTTTCCTGTAGTTGCAATAACTATATCTTTTTTTTTTGTAGTATCTATTATTGCTTTGATTGCTCTAAATCTAGTCATCTTAATATTATCTTTGTTTGCTAAAGAGCTTCTTGCATCAAAACCAACATATTTTTTTGGAAATAGAATAGCTACAGAAGAAGAATTTTTTAAAGCATAGTTCTTTAACTTTTCTATAATTTTTTCGTAATTATCATTTTCTTTTGCAATAAGATATTTTATTTTAAGAGCGTCTAGTAATTCTGTAGTAACAGCTCCCTGGGAAATATGCTGAGGTTCGTCTTTTATTTTTGGATACCCCCTCCAACCTATAACAAAAAATATAGGAACACTCCAGACTTTCTTATGCGCAAGAGATAAAAATGGATTAATAATATTTCCTAAGCCTGAATTTTGAAGATAAACTACACCTAAATTATTTGAAGTCATATATGATCCGATAGCAATAGACAAAGCGCTACCTTCATTGGGAGCAATGATGTGACTAATTCTATTTTTATTAAACTCTAATTCTTTGGAAAAGTTTGATAATAAGCTATCTGGAACTCCAACAAAATTTTTAATATTATTAGAATAAAAACTATCAAATAATTTTTTTTTATTTTGCATTACTTTGTTCCAGGAATTAAATCTAATATTTCCTTAATACTCATCAACTTTCCCTCTGTTTCAAAAGCCCTTTTATTCTTTAAAATATTATTTATAGCATTTTGCATTGCTGGGTAAGCTGCTCTTAATAAATGATTTGCATAAATTACAGCCTTAAATCCTCTGCTTATTAGTTCTTCTTCTTTAACTTGACTATAGTTTGTTGGTACACAAAATAAAGGTTTATTAGTTTTAAAGTTGGCATAGTTTTTAGAAAATTCAAAAACTTCCTGTGGATTATTTTGTTTTGAATGAATGAGAATTCCATCTGCGCCATAATCTATATATCTTTTTGCTCTATTTAATGCGTCTTTCATACCTTTTTCTAGAATTAGGCTCTCTATTCTTGCAATTAACATAAAATCTTCTGTATTTTGTGACTCTTTTGCTAGTTTTATCTTATTAGCAAAAACTTCTATATTTTCTTGCGACTGAGTAACTTCGTTTCCCAACAAGGAATTTTTTTTTAAGCCCCTTTTATCTTCTATAACAATAGCAGAAACTCCTAACCTCTCTAGAGAATTAACTGTAAATTTTAGGTGTTCTGGCTGCCCGCCTGTATCTCCATCAAAAATTAGTGGTTTGGTTGTTACTTCAAATATCTCGTTTATAGTATTTACTCTTGTTGAAATATCAACTGCTTCAATATCGGGTTTAGCCCTAGATGTTGCATCTGTTAAACTACTAGCCCACATACAATCAAATTCTCTTGTTACTCCATCTTCAGTATGACTAGTTAATTCTGCTAGTGACCCAGTTAAGCCGTTGTGAACTTCTATAATTCTTGTTATAGCTTTTGAGTTTAAAAGCTTGCGAAGCGTAACTCTTCTTTTTTCCGAAGTGGTTCCAAGAAAAGATGACATCTTATTAATCTTTTTTGGCTGATTTTTATTATCATAAGGTATCTCATATAATCTTCCCCCCCAACCTTTAAGTAATTCAACTATATTGTTTCGTATCGAGGATTGAAAACCTTCTTTCCAGTCATCACCATGTAGAACTATTTTAGGCTTAATTAATAAAACATTTTCTGAACAATCTATATTTTTTTGAGGAATAACTTTATCAACATTTTTGAAGGATTTTATAATTTTTTCTCTTTCCGAGTATTCCAATTGTGGAGGTCTTGTGTATTGACATATCGCCTCATCAGTCAGTAATCCTATAATAACTGATCCCAATTCTGCCCCCTTTTCAATAATATTTATTAGAGCGGGATGAATGATATCTCCTCTCATTGGTATGTAGACTTGGTCTATTATTTTTTTATTATACATTTGGATTTTTATTAATAGTAGTTATTTTCTCTAATAATATGTTAGCTAGTTTAGTAGGTGATTTACTTCCATCGTTTATAATGATTATGTCAGGTTTTTTTGGTTCTTCTAGCTTGATATCTATACCTACTACATTTTTTATTTTCTTTTTTAAGAATTTACTATATAGATTTTTTTTATCTCGTTCAACGAGAATATCTAAGGGAACCTTTATGTAAACTTCTATATAATTTTTTATTTTTGATCTATTCCAATCCCTAATTTCATGAAACATTGCTATTGTTGCGAATATAACATCTATATCTTGTTCTATTAGTAATTTAGCTAATTCAGCATATGTATAAGCTAGTTTTTTTCTTGACTGTAAATCGTAACTAGATCGAGTTAATTTGAGTGCTTTTCTTATATTATCTCCATCAAGAAAGACTATGTTCTTTTTTTCATTTTTTAACTTTTTATAAACTAACTTAGATATAGTAGTTTTTCCAGATCCTGACAAACCTGTAATCCAATACAAAGTACCGCTCATAATTTTACTACTAAATCTTTTAGGTTTTCTATATTTCTTAAATTAAATACTTGTTTTCTTTCATTAAAAATAATTTTTATCAGGCTCAATATTACTTCTCGATATTTTTTTTTACTTTCTGGTGAGTATAGATTTTTAATTTCTTTTGGGTCATCGATCACATTAAATAATTTTAATATAAAAAATTTTTTTTCTTTTAAAACTGTCATAAGCTTATAGTCTTTGGTAATTATAGTAAAATATAAATCTCGTCTTAAAACATCCGCATTCCCGCTGCCTGCATTTTCTGCAATTGAATATTTTTTTCCTTTTATAAAAATACTCTCTCCTTTAAAAGAGCTATGTAAAGGTACATCTAAAAGATCTAAAAATGTTGCAGTTGTACCCATACTGTCGCAGAGATTTCTTTGAATTTTTCTATTAATCTTATGCGAAATTATTAGTGGAACATCTAGATGCTCATAAAAAGTTCTTTCTCCTATATAAACCATTTTTCTTGGTGTTTCGGCATACTGTGCTCCATGATCACCAGTAATTAAAATAAGGGTATCATTAAAAATATTCTCTTTTTTCATGTGATTGAAAAGAATTTTTAAATTATCATTCACATACATTAAAGCAGAGGAATATAAAAATCTATGCTTTGTTTCGCTTTTAATTTTTGCTACAAACCATTTTGGAAAGTATTTAAATCTACTTAGAAAATAAAAAAAGTGATTTACAGATCTACAGTCATGTATATCTAGTAAATGCATATGAATATGCCAATTTTCATTTTTAATAGTTGATATTTTTTTACAAACTTTATGTATGATTTCACTCAACCTAACTTGGTAGTGCCCTATTAATAAAAAAGGGATAAAATATTTTTTGCCTAAAATCATAAGACGCCAAAGGATTGCATGCCTTAACCTCTCAATATAATACCCTAAATCTTTATAGTTACTTTTTCCCAATGTATACCAGTAGGCTCCTCCCCTAACGTCCTTAATTTTTCTGACTATATATTCAGGTTTTTCATGCAATAATTCATTCTCTTTTTTGGAATTAGCGAGAATAAATTGATTAATTTTTTTTAGTTTTTTTGGCCACAATTCTACATTGTATTTTTTATAATAATTTGAAAATAAATTTAAGGTTAATCCGAATTCTTTTTTAATTTTTTTTAACATTTCATTTTTTGAAACTTTTCCTTGCTCGTAAAGTTCAATTTCGTAAATAAGAGTTCTATTAATTTTTTGTTCAATTAAAATTCTAAAATCAAAACAGGTAAGGTTTTCATCAAAGCCGTCTTCATAACTATTTCCAACACCCATTCCATTGCAAGTAGAGATCATATAATTTTTTCTACTATACTTTTTTTTAATTTCTTTTGCATACGAACTTTCTCTATTCCTTATACCGTAGTTATAACCTCCCTCATCTAATGGATAAGTTAACGAAAATAATGATGGCAGTACATACTGAGTAGATTGAGCATTTGCACTAACCTTCTGCAAAATACCTGCCTTTGCCAATTTTGTAATCTCTGGATATAATTTTTGTTCGTCTAAATCATTCAATATTGCATCATACCTTAAAGCGTCTAGAATTATAAACATAGATTTTTGAAATCTAGGTCTTTGTTCCTTAAGTTTTTTCATTTCGTCCTACAGCTAAATTTTTTAGTTAGAAATTTTAATACTTTAACCAAAGATATTTATCAAAATATCTACTTTATCATACTTATACAATATTATTGGAAACATTTCTAAAATTTTATTAGCGAATTTAGTATTTATAATATAATAATTTATTATATTAATTAAAAATAATTTTATGTATACATCAATAAATTTACCAAAAGTTGTATTTAGTAGAAATTTTACAGAAGACTTAAAAAAGGTCCTTGAGAGAAAAAAATATATATTAATAACAAGTAAATTTTGGATAAAAAAAAAATATACTCTTGATATTATAAAACATTCAAAACCTATTAAAGTAATAGATAATGTCAGTCCAAATCCTGAACTAAAAGCTTTATTTAAATATAACCTTGATTTAAAAGAATTAGATTTTATTGTAAGTCTAGGAGGAGGTAGTGTAATAGACTTTACAAAAGCACTCTTAGGATTTTATTTATATGATAATAAACAAGAAGACTTTTATAAATGTCTTTCACTAGATAAAGAATGCAAAAGTTCAAGTAAAAAAGTTCCTAAAATAATAGCTATTCCAACCACTTCTGGAACTGGATCAGAAGTAAACTCTTGGGGTACTTTATGGAATTATGAAGAAAAATTATCTGTTAAAGGAAAAAGTTTAATGCCATATTTAGCAATACTTGATCCAAGCCTTTCACTTACAATGCCAAATTCTCTAACTATATCTACGGCTTTAGATGCACTTTCACATGCTTTTGAAGCAATATGGAATAAAAATTTTTCTTATCTTACCGATGAAATATCATTGCTTGCTATCAGTAAAATATATAAATTTTTACCTTTAGTCTTAAAAAATAATAATATAGAAAATAGACATGAACTTCAAATGGCATCTTTGTTAGCTGGAATTTCTATGTCTCAAACCAAAACAGCAATTTGTCATTCTATTAGCTATCCCCTTACTGCTCACTATAACATACCCCATGGTATTGCTTGTGCATTAACATTATCTGAAGTAGCAGGGCTAGTAGATGAAAATGACAAAAAAAGACTAAAAGTATTTAAAGATGCTTTTAATTGCTACGATATAGGCATTAGTGAAAATATCAGTACTTTCTTAAAAAGTATTGGTTTTTCAAATTTAATACGCCCTTTTTTTTCTGAAAAGATAAATGAAAATATTAATTTTATTAACCCATCCAGAGCAAAAAATACAGTTATTGATGTCACAAATGAATTGGCTATAAAAATCATAAAAAGATCGTTTAATCTTTATAAATAGTCATATAAAGTTTATTAAGCTTTCTTAATTAAATAATTTTCAAGGACTAAATACTTTAGACCAGATCTTTTGAGCGTGGAGTATGCCTCTGAGGAATTGTTTACCATTGGTTCACCATGAATGTTAAATGATGTTTGTAATACACCATATTGCTTATATCTTTTACAATAATAGTTCAGTACATTATGTAGCTTAGGGTTAACACTTTTTTTTAATAATTGTGGCCTACAAGTTTTGTCTACTGGATGCATACCTCCTGCAAGCTTTTTTTGTGCTTTTTTAATAGAGGGCAAAGCAAAAGTCATAAATTGGGGTTTACTATTTTTTTTATCTTCTATGCATGAACTAAATTTATTATCGATTATTGTGGGAGCAAATGGCATCCAAAAATCACGCATTTTTATTTGGCTATTAATTTTATCTACAATTTCTCTTGACTCTGCTTTTGCAATTATAGATCTATTTCCTAATGCTCTAGCTCCCCATTCAGCTCTTCCCCTGCACACTGAAATTATTTCTCCTTTATCAAGAAGGGCAGATAAAACTTTTTCAAAATTGATATTTTTTTCTATTTTATAATTTGTCTCTTTCTTAATTTTTTTAATGGTTTTTTCTAATTCTTTTTCATCTATATCACTTCCTAAGTATAAATTTTCAAACTTACTATTTTTTTTATTGAATATTTGAAAATGGTTATAGTAGAAATAAAGAGCGGCTCCGATTGATAGGGACTCATCTGCAGCACTTGGCATTACATACATAGATTTAACTTCAGGAAGATTTTGAATGAGCATATTAGCTTTTACATTCATAAAAACTCCACCTCCGCAAACAATATCAGATATTTTAGTTTTTTTAATTGCAGACCTTACCCACTTAATTAACATATCCTCAGTAAATTTTTGGGCTGCTCCCGCAACATTATCAAATCTTGTTCTCTCAAATTTTTCTTTGAGATAATTATAAGAGTAGTTAGTAGATAAAGGTGTTCCTAATTTAAAAGATAATCCGTCCTTACTTAGTCTAAGAAGTTTATGAAGTTTTTCTGACTCTTTTTTAGAAATTTCATCATCAGCATAAGGTGCTAGCCCCATTAACTTATATTCATGTTCCCAAGGCTTCATACCCAATAGCATAGTTATTCTTGAGTAAATCTTTCCTAAAGAGGCGTGTCTATTAGTACTACTAATTCTTTTAATACTATTATTTTTGCAAATTGAGACTGTTGCTGATATTCCGTCACCTGCCCCATCACAAGTTAAACCTAAAATAGGCTTATCGGGAAATACATTTGAAGCTGTATAATAAGCTGCTGCTAAATGGGCTAGATGATGTTCGATAAAACATATGTCTTTTACGTTTACCTTTAAGTGTCTTGTAACATTATTAATTCTTTCTTTTTTTCTTTTTAAAAAAACATCTTTTTGGTACTGCTTACTAATTCTTTTATCTCTTTTTTGTTCTTTTTCTCCAACTAAATACCAAGGACTTATATCCTCTAAATATGAAGGATGATGCATAAAATTTGAGGCTATAACTACTTTAAATAAATCAGATGAATCTATGTTAGCTATTTTAAGACATTCTTCTATTGACTTAATAGGATAACCTACCTCATTCTTATTTCTAGATAGTCTTTCTTCTGAAACTGAGCAAAATACTATGCCATTTCTGATTATAGAAGCTCCACAATTATGTCCGTCATGGATTCCTAAAATATATTTATTTTTTTTTTTTATAATATACCTCTTCTTTTTTTTTAAAAAATTTTGAATAAGGCTTACAATTTAGTGAAGCTAAATTCTTATGTTGAATATATTTTCTTTCAAGATGAAAATCAACTTTTTCTGCGGGAGATAAATTTGAAGGTGTTGTCCACCAAATAGGATGTATGAGGAGATGCAAGGTAAATAAGTTATTATTTTTATTTTTTTCAATTATATTCCGTGGGGTTTCAAATCTCCAAGTTCCTTCAGAGTCTGAACAGTATATCATATTCTTAAAAAATTTTGGCATATATGTATGATTTAGATTAGCTATTTTTTTATTCATATTCAATATTGCTTTTATAGGTCTATGAAAACTTACTATATTTACTTTCTTAGAAATAATATTTTCTAAAACATCTAATTCTTTTTTACATGCTAAATTAATATTAGCGCTTTTGTTATACTTTGAAGCATCAAAGTGCAAACCAATATAATGTCCTAATTTCAGTATTTTCTTTAAAATAGTTTTGTTTTCCTCAGAATGTAAGTTATAAAAATCAGTATTTACAAGAAAAAAGTAAGTAGAATTTATTGAATATTTTTTTTCTACTTTAGCTAATTCAAGGGCTCTTAATGGACAAAAGTCTATGTCGTGTCTCATTAGAAGATTTCTTCCACCTGAGAATTCATCACTAAATTTTCTAGCTTTAAGTTTGGCAGATTTAATATATTTCAGCAGGGCCCGATAACTCTGTAGATTAAAGTTTTTGGAATTTTCTCTCATATTCTTGTCATAAGGATAAATATTAATTTATATATTTATATTGTTTATATCATAACCATTATTTAAGTAAGTAAATTTTGTTTTTTTATTTAAAATGGTTTTTAAAAAATTCTCTCTGGCTTTTCCAAAAATGGTGGAGGGGGTAGGATTCGAACCTACGTACTCATATGAGGGCAGATTTACAGTCTGCTGCCTTTAACCACTCGGCCACCCCTCCTAGCTAAATTAAATCTAAATTTAATATGAAAATTTAGCAGAA
>MDTG01001653.1_pt1 | contig 23482 bp, 19 predicted proteins | sample 811421 | NCBI WGS metagenome assembly MDTG01 (sample SAMN05326645, study PRJNA326480) | marine metagenome | isolation source: seawater | place: Pacific Ocean: South East | collected 2011
ACAGCGTTGAGAAAAATGAAACTAGCGTAAACGATAACGATGAATTTGAATTTAATCAAGATAATGCGATAGAATTTAATGAGGAATATAGAAGCCCTGGTTGGAATAGATACAAGAAGAATAAAATGATCAAATGGAAAAAATAAAAAAATTAAGAAAAATTTTTATAAAAGAAAAAATTGATGGTTATATAATTCCTAAAAATGATGAGTTTTTTGGAGAATATGTTCCAAATTCAAAAGATAGACTTAATTATATTTCTAATTTTTCTGGTTCTTTTGGCTTCGCTTTAATTTTAAAAAATTTAAATTATTTATTTGTAGATGGTAGATATACATTACAGGCAAACCAACAAAGTGGAAAATTTTTTAAAATAGTTACAATTCCAAATAAAATACCAAGTGATATTTTAAAAAACAAAAAATATTCAATTGGATTTGATCCTAAATTATTTACTAAAAATACTCTCCAAGTTTTTTTTAAAGAGAAAAATTGTAGATTAATTCCATTACAAAATAATTTAATTGATCTTATATGGAAAAGAAAAATAAAAGATAGTAAAAGTGTTTTTTATAAATTACCCGAAAATTCTGTAGGTGAAAGTTACAAGTCTAAATTGAATAAAATTGTATCCAACTTAAAAAAAAGAGGTGCAGATTATCAATTTATCAGTGCGTGTGAAAATAATGCCTGGCTTTTCAATATAAGAGGTGATGATACAAAGTATTCCCCTATTCCAAATTGTCATGCGTTAATAAATAAAAATAAAGATATAAAATTTTTTTGTGATCTTAAAAAAATACCAAAAAAATTAAAAAAAAGATTAAATAATTTAAGATTTGTAAAAAAAGAATTTATTTCTAATATAATTTCAAAAATTAATAAAAAAAAATTTATTTTAGATAAAAAAACTTGTTCAATATATCATGAAAATATTATTGCCAAAAATAATATAATTTTAAGAACACATGATCCAATTTATTTATTGAAAGCAATTAAAAATAAAAAAGAAATAAATAATATTAAGATTTCACATATTTACGATGGGGCTGCTTTAACAAAATTTTTATTTTGGTTAAAAAAAAATTTTAACAAAAAATATATTACTGAAATAAGTGCATCTAAAAAGTTATTTAATTTAAGAAAGAGGAATAAAAAATTTAAATTTTTAAGTTTTCCTACAATATCTGGATCGGGTCCAAACGGTGCAATAATTCATTACAATCCAACAAAGAAAACAGATAGAAGACTAAAAAAAGGTGATATTTATTTGGTGGATTCTGGTGGCCAGTATGAATTTGGAACAACAGACGTAACAAGAACAATCTCCTTAGAAAACTCTAATAAAAGGATTAGAAACATTTTTACAAGGGTTCTCAAAGGACATATCGCTGTAGCTAACTCTGAACTAAAAAAAAATATGTCAGGTTCAAACATTGATTATAAAGCCAGAAAACATTTGAAAGAAATTGGTTTAGATTATTCTCATGGTACTGGTCATGGAGTGGGATATTTTTTAAATGTTCATGAAGGGCCTCAAGCAATTTCTAAAAATAATAAAATAGAATTACGTGAGGGTATGGTTGTGTCAAATGAACCTGGATACTATGAAAAGAATAATTTTGGAATAAGGATTGAAAATTTGATTTATGTTAAAAAAAATAAGGAAGTTAAGTGTTTTGAAAACTTAACAATGGCACCTATAGATAAAGAGTTGATTGATGAAAAATTGCTTAATCAAAAAGAAAGGAGTTGGTTAAACAAGTACCATAAAACTGTTTATAAAAATATAAGTAAGTACATGTTAAAAAATGAAGTCAATGATCTTAAAAAAGCATGTTCAGTTATCTAAAATTTTATTCCATTCTCTTTCAGATATAATTTTAATTTTAAGATTTTTAGCTTGATCAATTTTTTTTTTTGTTGGTTTACTATCGCCTACAACTAAATAATCTAACTTTTTAGATACAGAGCCTAAAACCTTTCCTCCATTAATTTCTGCTAATGATTTTGCTTCAGATCTACTCATTTGTTTGAACCCGCCAGTAAACATAATTTTCTTATTAGACAATATTCCGTTTTTAGAAATTGTTTTATAATTTTGTATTTCTAATTCTTTAATAAGGTCTTCAGTTATTTTAACATTTTTTTTTTTAGAAAAGAAACTATTCATAGAGTTTACTTGAGTTTCGCCTATACCATCTAAATCTATTAGACTTTCAAAAGTCTCATTCTTTCTATTTGAAATAATAAATTTTTTTAACTCCAATATTGAGCGAAAAAAACTAGCAAGAATTTTTGCATTTTCTTGACCAATATGCCTGATCCCGAGAGAGAATATAAATTTATCTAGACTAATTTTTTTTGAATTATTTATCGACCTTTTTAGGTTTTTAATAGAAAGATCACCCCAGCCTTCTAAATCTTTAATTTTGTTATAATCTAATTTAAAAATATCTGAAGGTTCTTTAATAAAACTTAAGTTCCAAAATTGATCAATAACTTTTTTTCCCAATCCATCTATATTAAAAGCTTCCTTAGAAACTATATGCTTTAATTTTTCTCTTGCGGTATAGTCACACTCATAACCTTTGGTACATCTTCTTATAGCATCAAGCTTTTTGGTGCTTTTGCTAAATTCTTTTTTAGTTTCAGCTCCACATAAACATTTATTGGGAAAATTAAATTTCTTACTTGTGTCTTCCCTCTTGGATTTATCAACAGAAACAACCTGTGGAATAACATCTCCGGCTCTTTGAATAAAAATTGTATCACCGATTCTTATATCTTTTCTCTCAATTTCTTCCTCGTTATGAAGGGTTGCGTTGGAAACAACTACTCCTCCAACCGTAACTGGCTCGACTTTTGCTACTGGAGTTATAGCTCCAGTCCTTCCAACTTGAATAACTATATTTTTTATTTTTGTTAAAGCCTTTTCAGCTGAAAATTTATAAGCTATTGCCCATCTAGGTGAATTTGAAGTATTGCCAAGTCTTTTCTGTAAACTTAAATCATTAACTTTAAAAACAAGTCCATCAATATCGTAGTCTAATGATGCACGAAGTTGATCGATTTTTTTATGCTCTTTCTCTATTTCATTTGTGCTATTAATAATTTTAGCCAAAGGATTGGTTATAAAATTCCATTCAGATATTTTTTTTAAAAATTCTGATTGAGTTTTGAAAGATACATTTTCTAGCGCACCAAATCCATATGCAAAATATTTCAGAGGAATTTTTGAAGTTTCCACTGAGTCTTTTTGTCTTAATGAACCTCCCGCGGCATTTCTTGGATTAGCAAACTTTTCTTTTAAAGTTATAAAATCTTTTTTTCCTATATAAATTTCACAACGAATTTCAATTAATTTAGGTGGTTTTTCACAATCAATACGATTAGGAATTGATTTAATTGTTTTTAAATTTTCTAAAATATCCTCACCAACTACACCGTCTCCTCTAGATAAACCACGTGTCAAGATACCATTTTCATATATTAATGTTGCAGAAATTCCATCAATTTTTGGCTCAGAGAAAAGTTCAATTTCTTTACTTTTAAGATTTAAAAAATTATTTATTTTTTTTTGAAAATCTATCATATCATTTTTATCAAATGCATTGGATAGAGAGAGCATTGGCTTTAGGTGACTAATTTTTTTAAATTTATTAGTTGGCTTTGATCCAACAATTTTATTAATAGAATCTTTTTCTAAAAATGAATGTTTAGCTTCTAAATCTAATCCCTTTTTTTTTATTTTATCAAATTCAGAGTCTGAAATTTTTGGATTATCATCTATATAGTAAAATTTGTTATTTTTTCTGATGATTTTTAATATTTCTTTATGTTCTTTAGTAATTTTTTTCTTATCTTTTTCTCTCATTAAGAACTACTTTATCATTTTAATAATCTTTTGAATTAAATTATCCTTTTCCTTTGTTCTATCCTCAATTTTTGTGGCTTTATTTTTACTATAGTCTTTATTTAATAATTTATAAGACTCCTCGTACCATTCACTTGAATTATAGTTGTATCCAAGCAACCTGGCGTATTTTTTTGCTTCATTTTCTAAATTTAGATAATAATAAATTTCTACCAGACGATGTAACGCTTCCTCAATATAGATTGTGGAGCTATACTTATCTACTATTAACTTTAATCTATTAATAGCAGGAATCCATTTTTTAACTGAAATGTAATACTTTGCGACAAATAATTCTTTAGATGCTAATTGGCTTTGAATTAAATTTTTCTTAAATTTTAAATCTATAGCATAATCAGACTCTGGAAATTTCTTTAAGAAAAAATCTATTTTCTTGTTTGCTTTTAAAAGTGGAGCCAAGTCTTTCTTTTCGTCGCTTATTTGTTCAAAATAAATTATGGCTAAAAGATAATGTGCATAGACTACATTTTTGTCTGAGGGATATGTTTTTAAAAACCTTTCTAGATTTTCTTCAGCTTGTGTATAAAAATTTATTGCATATAATGAAAAACTCGACATAAGCGCTGACTTAGAAGCATATTCAATTTCCTTAAAATTTAATTCAGACTCTGAAAATTTTTTGTGAGCAAAGAAAAATTGATTTTTTTCAAATGCCTGGAAAGCCTCTTCATATGTTTGGAAGGGATCAATATTTTTAGAAGCTGAATAAATTTCTTCTTTTTTTGAACAAGAGATAATGGCTAACGTTAAAATAAATACAAATAAAATTCTTAAAATCATATATAAAAATTCATATCAGATTTTAATAGAATTAAAATAGTAATCTACTTTTAAGCGCTAGCTACTAATTTGGAAAAACTTGGAGATGATTTGAGAGAATTAGATGTTGTTTGATTATCTAAGTTGATACTTTTTAATGAAGATTTTTGTTTTAACAACTTTCTTAAAAACATATTAGTTAGTTCATGACCGCCCTGATGACAAGTAACTTTCCCTAAAATTCTGTAACCTGATAATACTAAATCCCCAGCAAGATCAAGAATTTTGTGATTTACGAATTCTTTATCATTTCTTAATCCACCTTCATTAAGAACTTTTTCTTTATCAACTACTATAGCGTTTTCAAGCGAACCTCCTTTAGCTAAACCGGCCTTCTTAATTTTTTCTATATCCTCGTATAAACAAAATGTTCTTGAGTTTGATACATCCTCAAGATTATCATTTTCAAAGTCAACTAAATTTCTTTGAGTTCCAATTACTTCATTCTCATAATTCAATTGAAAATCAACTTTAAAATTTTCATCGGGTTCAATGAAAATTTTTCTTTTTCCGTCATTAAATTCAATTTTGTCTAAAATCTTTAAATATTTTCTCTTAGAATCAAGTGATTTGATTTCCACCTTTTTTAATTCTTCTATAAAATCTTTAGCTGACCCGTCCATTATTGGAATTTCTTCATTGTTAATCTCAATTGTTACATTGTCGATATCCAAAATATAAAATGAAGCTAAAAGATGTTCAATTGTTGAAACTTTAATTCCATGTTCGTTTTCTAGAGTTGTGCAGAGTTTCGCAGAAGAAACATTACTGTAATTAGCTTTAATTATATTATTCTCTTTTAAATCAATTCTTTTAAAAATTATTCCCTGATCAGCTTTACCAGGGTACAAAGTAATATTCGCTTTATTTCCTGTATGTAAGCCTTTACCATTGAAACTTACTTTTTTAGATATTGTTGTTTGATAGATTTTTTGCATCCAACGCAATATAATCGATCAAGAAAATATCTAAAAACAACTAATGTTTCTAAAAATAACAATTTTAGGAGAATATTGTATCAAATAACCTAGCTAACAGAGACTTTCTTTGTTTTGTAACTGGGATAGCCTCTTTATTCCAACCAAAATGAACTATTCTTCCCGTCTTTTGATTAAAAAATTCATTTGGTATTTTTTCAATTTCTTTAGTTTGAATTTTATTACTTAAAGCAAAATTTGAAAGATATAAATCTTTAAACGGTTCACATTGTGATTTATCTCCAAAATTAAGAAAGTTTACTTTTGTATTATTTAAATAATTTAAAATATTAACATTATGAGTTAATAATATTTCTGAGATTTCTTTAATTCTCATTCTGGCTATTTCATAGATAAGTTTTTTTTTAATTTTTCTAAAATTTTCACTATTAAAAAATTCTTCTTCAATTAAATCATCATCTCCAAAATCTTTTTTGAAAGAGGTTTTTTTTAAAAACCTATTTATGGTCTCTCTTTTGATAGAGGTTACTTTTTCTATATCATTTATAACAATTTCCGATCCAAAATTAAATTTTTGTTCGTATTTTAAAGAGCAATTTTCAAAATAAAAAATATTGGAACTATTTTTATTTATTTGAATTTGAAAAAAAGTTTCCAAATTATCATTTCTTTCGATAGTGCATGTACCCTCTATAAAACTTTTTAAAATAGTTTTTGTAATTTTGAGATTACATTTTTCTAGAATTTTTTCTAAGTTTTTATAATCATTTTTATTTAGTAAAATAAAAGACAATTCATGAGAATAAAACTCACCAAATAATCCGATAGGTAAATTTTCAATCTCTTTACCATCTAAACAATATTTAGAATTAAAAATATGAATTATGTCTTTTTTAGTTTCATTTTGAACGACATAAGATTTTAAAGTATTAAGTATATAAATAATATTCTCTCTCAACATCTGGGATCCGTTTAGTTTTTTATATCCAGATAAATTTACAAATGTAAAATCAAAATCATCTAAAATTAAAACAACATTCTTAAATGTATAATTAAATCTTTTTTCAATTTTAAAGATATTTTCTTTAATAATATTGAATACTTTGTCATAATCAGAAATTCTACTATTTTCAATTCCTTTCGATTGAGCTTCTGATGTATAAATAGTGTTAAAATCATTTTGTTCGTTATTTTTAATGACTGAAAAAATTAATTTAGAACGGTTTATTTCAAGCAGAAGAATTAAAGGAAAATTTGTCATTTATTTCAAAATTAATTGATTATTTATTCTGTAATCAAAGATCTTATGTTTTATAAATTCTTTTTTATCTCTCAAATTCTGAAAATTTTTAAGACTTTTTAAATAGTTTTTCGTTGGTAGTTTAATTATTTTTTTATCAATAGTTTCTAAATCCCATCTATTAGAGTCGTATAGAATATATTTTTTAATTAAATTTATGGGGAAATCTATTTTATTTAAATCTTTGTAAAAATTTTTAAAATCCTCTTGATTGCCGAATACGTAAGGTAAATTTTCATAATTATGAAAAGAGTTAAACTTGATAAGTTCAATTTCTTCACTCAAATAAAATTTTTTTTTTTTAATTTGTAAAATAGCAATAGGTTTTTTTTCATATATGTTTACTGTTAAAACATTAGGATATTTTTTTTTGATATCAAAACCTTTTATTAAATTACTCTGATAAAGAAGTTTTTCAATTTGTAGGGTGTCTAAAAAAATCAAATTTTTATCATATATTGGAGCTAATAATTTTCTTATTTCAATATCACTGAGGGTTGAGTTATTCTCTACTTTAATTTCTTTTAGATTAAAAAATGACATAAAGTTTTTTCCTTGAGGTGTAATCGTGGACAACAATATCAATAGTACTAAAGCAATGATAAATCGACTCTTCATCTATTTATACTTGCATCTAATAGAATTTTCTCAACTAAATTTTCAAAACTTATATTTTTATATTTGGCAATTTCTGGCACCAGAGATAGGCTTGTCATTCCTGGTTGAGTATTGATTTCTAATAAATAAAATTTGTTGTTATAAAATTTGAAATCCGATCTTGTTACTCCTCTGCAATTTAAAACATTATGTGTTTTTTTTGCTATTTTTAAAACTTCTTTGTATTTTTTCTTAGATAATTTTGCAGGCATTATGTGTTTGGTTTTAGCTTTTTTAGTATATTTTGCTTTATAATCATAAAAAAATCTCTTTGGTATAAGTTCTATTGCTCCAATTGGCTTTCTATTAATTACGGCAACTTGAATTTCTTGACCGCCAATATATTCTTCAATTACTAATTCCGGATATGTTTTTAATTGAGTTCTTATTGTTTTAAATAATTTTTTTTGATTATCGCAAACTTTCACACCTAAACTTGACCCTTCATTAGAAGGTTTTGATACAACTGGGAATTTTATTTTTTTAATATTAATAATCTTTCGTATATTACTTTTTTTTAAATGTGATTTTTTTATTGTAAAAAAACTAGGCGTTTTAATTTTATTTTGGATAAATAATTTTTTAGAATTAATTTTATTCATTGCATTGAATGAACTAATTACTCCTGAGTGAGTATAAGGTATTTTCAAATACTCAAAATAACTTTGAGCTACTCCGTCTTCTCCCTCTTTACCGTGTAAGGCATTAAAAATAACATCGATATTTTTTTTGCTTATTAAATTAAAGTTTTTTTTTTGGGGATCAAAAGAAGATACTTTATAACCTTTTTTTTTAAGAGCTTTTATACAAGCTTTGCCACTCTCTAAGCTTACCGCTCTTTCACCTGAAGTTCCACCTAAAACAACTAAAACATTTTTAATTTTTTTTTTAATCACCTATAATTTTAATCTCTAATTCAAGATTTACTCCGGTTTTTTCATAAACTTTTTTTTTAACTTTTTTAATTAAATTTTCAATATCTGTTGACTTGGCGTTTCCATTATTAATGAAAAAATTGCAATGTTTTTTAGAAATAGTCGCTTCTCCTACTTTAAAATTTTCACATCCAGCCTCTTTAATCAACATCCAGGCTTTTTTATCTTTACTAATATTTTTAAAGGTGCTGCCGCATGTTTTTATTTGACTTGGCTGAGATAATTTTTTTCTTTCAATGAAATCTGACTGTTTCTTTTCAATAGAGTCTTTTGAGGTTATCTTTCCTTTTATTTTGGCGGAAATAATAATTAAATCATCAGGCAAATTTGTTCCTCTGTACAAAAAATTAATATCTTCTTTTTTAATTTCGATTTTAGATAAATTTTTAATATCTAACGCCTCTAAAGAAACTAAAACCTTAGAAATATCATTATCGTAACAACCACTATTCATTATTATTGCTCCCCCAATTGACCCTGGTATACAAGATAAAAATTCTAAATTTCCTATATTATTATCTTTAGCAAAATTTGCTATTTTTCGATCTAAAGTTGCTGCTCCAACTTTTAATATATTTTTGTCAACTAGCTTAATATCTGAAAATTCTTTACCAAGCTTGATAACAGCGCCCTTTATTCCATTGTCTCGAAACAATGTATTAGAACCAGCTCCGATAATTGTAGTTTTTAAATGTTTGCTATTTGACTCTTTAAGAAATTCCAACAGCTCATTTGTATTTTTTGCTTTATAAAAATACTCTGCATTACCTCCAAGATTGAACCAACTATAATAAGATAAATTTACGTTTTTATTAAAATTTTCACCAAATTTTTCCTTAAAATATTTTTCTGAAATCATAAAGAATTTTTTAAACCATTCATCCATTTAGAAATAGATCCTGCTCCCATTCCAATTACTATTTCATCATTAAATAAATTTTTTTTCAAATATTTGTTTAACTCTTTTTCATTTTTAACAATTATTACTTGAGTGTTTGAGTTATTTGCAATATTTTTAGAAAAATTATTCAAATTAAATTTTGAATCTTTTTTCTCTCCAGCGGCATAAAGAGGACATATTATTACTGCATGTGATTTTAAGAAACATTTTGAAAATTCATCTTTTAAAGAAATAACTCTAGAATATCTGTGAGGCTCAAAAATACTTAGAATTCTCCTTTTTGGATTGACGTTACATACTCCTTCTAAAATCGATTTAATTTCTGTGGGATGATGAGCATAATCATCATAAAAATCATTTTTATTTCTTGAAAAAATTTTTGTCATTCTTCTTTGAACACCTGAAAACTCTTTGAGAGAATTTTTTATCAAATTTATATTAGCTCCTAAATTTAAACAAAGAATAAATGCTGCAGCAGCATTAAGTGCGTTATGTTTTCCTAATAATTTTACATTAATATTTTTTATGCGTTTGTTTTTTTTTTCTTTGTCTTTGAAAATTAAATCAAAACTTGTGTTATCAAATTTATACTGAATTTTACTTATGCGATAATCAGCTTTGCTATTTTCACCATAGGTCAAAATATTTTTATTCTTAATCTTTTTTAAAATTTTTCTTATATTTTGACTATCGATACAAATAATTGCTTTTCCAGTTGGAGGGGTCTTGTTTATAAAGTCTATAAATGAGCTTTCCAAATTTTTATAATTTTTATAAAAATCTAGGTGTTCGTAATCTATATTTGTAACTATCGAGTAATTGATTGGTAGTTTTAAAAAACTCCCGTCAGACTCGTCTGCTTCTAAAATAGCCCAATCACCTTTTCCAAGCTTTGCATTACTTTTAAAAGAATTTATTACACCGCCATTAATAATAGTTGGATCGAGTTTTTGATCAGACAAAATTTTTGCTACAAGTGATGTTGTAGTAGTTTTACCATGTGACCCCGTAATTATAATATTTTTTTTTTTTGACACCGCATCAGCTAGTACTTCAGCTCTTGAATAAATAGGAATTTTATTTTTTTTTGCGTACTTTAATTCTGAATTATTATTCTTTATTGCACTTGATTTTACCAAAATAGTTGCTTTTTTTACATTATTAGACGAATGTCCTATAAATACTTTTATTCCAGATTTAAGACAGCTAGTTATATTTTTATTTTTATTTTGATCACTGCCTTGAATTTTAAATCCCATATTTTTCATTATCTGTGCGAGACCACTCATACCTATCCCCCCTATACCGACAAAATGAATGATGTCTGCTTGTCCTAAATTAATTTTTTTCATTTAAAATTTTTTCAATTTGAATACCAAGATTTCTAAAAATATTTTTGTCAGAATATTGTCTTTGATTTGATATAATTTTTTTAATTAATGATTTTTCATCATTGATTAATTTAATCAAATCAAATAATTTCAATTTAATATCGTTTTCTTTTATTAAATATCCATATCCTTTTTTTTCATAAAATTCAGCGTTTTTTAACTGATGATTATCTGCTGATGTTGGTAATGGTATTGAAATAAAAGGAATATTTATATTAATCAGTTCTCCTAATGCAGATGCTCCAGATCGAGTGATAACGAGATTTGATTTTGAATAATAATCAGTTATTTTGTTAGTAAAATTAAATAATTCATGATCTATTTTTGCTTTAAGGTAAAATTCGGATAATTTCCTTGTTTGTTCTTTCTGACATTGTTGGAAAATTTTGATCGGAATATTAGACTTTTTAAGTTTTTCAAAAATTTGTGGCAATTCAACTGCAAAAACTCTAGCAGCTTGACTCCCTCCTAAAACTAAAATGTTTAATGTTAAATCTTCATTATTAATAATTTCTTTTTTTAGGTTGATTATTTCTTCTCTTATAATGTTTCCTATTTCTAAAATTTTTACTTTATATTTTTCAGGTACATTATTTAATTCATTATAGGAAACAAATAACTTATTTGCTAAAGGTAATAAATATTTATTAGCTTTTCCTAAAATCAAATTATTTTCATAAATTACAAATTTAATTCTTAATAAAAATGCTGCTATGCAAACTGGGAAAGATGAATAACCACCCATTCCAAAAATAAGCGCAGGTCTATTTGAGAGCAATAGGAAAAAAGATTTTATAATTGAATAAATAATAATAGATGATGAAATTAAAAAAGTAAAAATATTTTTTTTAATGAGTGGTGAAGAAGGTAACTTAATTAAATCAAAGTTTTTATGCTCATTTAAATAATTTATTCCTCTTTTGTCGGTAGTAAGTATCACAGAATAATCCTTAATTAAATTTTTTGCTAAACTTAAAGCTGGAAAGATATGTCCGCCAGTTCCGCCAGTAGCAATCAATATATTTTTTTTAGTCATATAGATAAGTTTTATTTTTTGTATAGTTAAGAACTAGTCCAGCTAATATGGCGCTTCCAATTAAAGATGAGCCCCCGTAACTTAAAAATGGTAATGTCATTCCTGTGGTTGGTAATAAACTTGTATTCACTCCAGCATGAATGAAAGTTTGAAATATAAGTAAAGTGGCTAAACCACTTAAAGAAATTTTTAAAAATTGATCCTCTTGGTTAAAACAATTTTTGATAATTCTGAACGAAATATATAAGAAAATTGCAAGTATAATTATAGAAACTATTGAGCCATACTCCTCAGAAATAACCGCTATTACATAATCTGTGTGAGCTTCCGGAACGCTTTCCTTTAAAATTCCCTCACCCATACCTTGTCCTGTTAAACCACCAAGTTTAATAGCTTCTAATGCTGACGAAGATTGAAATTTATCTCCCTGGCTTGGATCAAAAAAAGCTATTAAGCGATTGGTAACATATCCAAATTTATCGGGTAAAAAATATAATAATAAACTTATAAATGTCAAAAAAAATACAAAGAAAATAAATGTATAAATTAAACTCACACCAGAAATAAAAACAGTTGCAACCCAACAGCAAATTAAAAGAATTGATTGTCCTAAATCAGGCTGATCTATTAATAAAATAATAACTGAGCCTAAAAGTAAAAAACTTAAAAAATATTTTATTTGTGAGTTTCTAAATTTTTCGATAGTTAAAATTTTTACTGTCATCAAAATAAAAAAAGGTTTCAATATTTCAATTGGTTGTAATCGAAGAAAATAAAAATCAAGCCATCTCTTTGCTCCTTTAACTTCAATTCCGATTATTGGAACTAACATTAAAAGTAGAAATGATAGTAAAAATAAGGGAAAAATAAGTTTAATAAGTAGTTCAGTTTTAATTACTGAAATTAAGATCATCACTAATATTGCTGATAATGAAAAAGTTAAATGTTTTGTAAAAAAAAAATAATTATCTTTATTTAATCTTTCTCCAGCAAGAAATGAGGTTGATGAAAATGAAAAAAACACTCCTAAAAAAAATAATATTAAAAAACAAAATAAAATTTTTTTATCTATACTTCTCCAATAATCTAATAATTGGAATTTAAATGAGTTTTCTTCCATAAAATTTACTTATCTTCTTAAATATTTCACCTCGTTTTTCAAAATTACTGAATTGGTCATAGGAGGCTGCTGCTGGGCTTAATAAAATAAATTTTTTAGGGTTCTTATCAAATTTAATATCTTTTAAAATTTGAATAATCGAGTTTTTCAAATCTATAGTTACAGAGAAATCTAGTTTATTTTTAATTTGGTTTTTAAAAAAATTTATATTTTTTCCAATTAAGTAGCACTTTTTTATATTTTTTTTGTATTTATCAATTTTAATACTGTCATTTTTTTTTGGAAGTCCGCCTAAAATCCAGTAAATATTTCTTAAACTTGACAATGCCGAACTAGCTGCGGCAAAGGAAGTGGCCTTGGAATCGTTAATGAAATTAACATTTTTTCTTTTATAAAAAAATTCAAATCTATGTGGTAGGCCTTTAAATGAATTCATTGCACTAATGAACGAATTCTCCTTAATCTTAATTATTTTAGCAAAGGCATGAACAAAACTCATATTTTCATTGTATGTATTAGACTTAAGATAGCTATTTTTAATCTTATGTTTAATTTTTATAAACTCTTGTTTTTTAGGAATGATAAATTTGCTTAAAAATTTTTTTTTCAATTTTTTTTTAATTTTTTTATTTACAAAAGAATACTGATTATAAGATTGCAAACTAAAAATTTTAAGTTTTGAATTTAAATAATTACTCATACTTCCATGCCAGTCTAAATGATCATTGGTTAAGTTTAAAAAAAAAGCAAAATCTGGACAAATGAATTTTGAATGGGAAAGTTGAAATGAAGAAGCTTCAATAATCACGTAAGTATTTTTTGAAATTTTAATATCTAAAATTGGATAGCCTATATTTCCACCAAGTAGGCACTTAAATCTATTCTTTTTTAAAAGATGTTCCAAAAGCTTACATGTAGTTGATTTTCCATTAGTTCCAGTTACAACTAAAGTTTTGCAATTGTTATTCAATAAATAAAATAAATCAATATCAGTAATAATTTTTTTTTCAAACTTTTTTAAATCTTTATTTTTTAAAAGACTAATACCTGGAGCTAAAACTATAAAATCAACTCTTCTTAAAGTTTGATTTAAATTTTTAGCTCTATGAGTTTTGAATAAATTTTTATGTTTGTCGTCCCAAACTTTGTAGTTTTTAATATTATTTTTTTTAAAAAACTTTATTACTGATAATCCAGATAAACCTAATCCATAAACAAGGAACGATCGTTCTTTGAGTTTTGGGATTTGAAGCATAATTACCTTAATTTTAAAGTTGCTAATCCAATTAGTGCTAAGATAATAGCGATAATCCAAAAACGAATTACAATAGTTGACTCTGCCCAACCTTTTTTTTCAAAATGATGGTGTATTGGTGCCATTTTAAAAATTCTTTTTCCTGTCATTTTAAAGGAGAGAACTTGAATGATGACTGATACAGTCTCTAAAACGAATAGCCCTCCTATTATAGCTAAAACAATTTCATGCTTCACAATAATTGCGATAGCAGCCAATGAACCTCCTAATGATAAAGAACCAGTGTCACCCATGAAAATTTTTGCTGGAGGTGCGTTGTACCACAAAAAACCTAAGCATGCTCCTACTACTGAACCGCAAAAAATCGATAACTCACCAACATCTGGAATATACTGTATTTGTAAATATTCAGAAAAAATTGTATTACCGACTACATAAGAAATTAATGTAAATGAGAGCGCAACTAACATTACTGGCACAGTTGCAAGTCCATCTAAACCATCTGTCAAATTAACAGCATTAGAAGAACCTATAATTACAAATAAACCAAAAGGAATAAAAAAAAAACCCATTTGCCAAATAAGATTTTTAAAAAATGGAAAATAAAGGTTATAAAGATACTCATGTCCAGAATATCTTATTAGTATAAACAAAGTTATAAGACCTATTATTATTTGACCTAAAAATTTATATCTTGATTTAAGTCCATTTGAATTTTTCAATTTAATTTTTAATATATCGTCTAACAATCCTAATGCTCCAAGAGATAATGAAACAAAAATTAATGTCCATACATAAATATTATTTAGGTCTGCCCAAAGTAATGTGCTTGAAATAATTCCTATTATAATTATTACCCCACCCATAGTTGGTGTGCCAGATTTTTTTATAATATGATCGATAGGTCCATCTTGTCTTATTGGGCCAGAGATCATTTTCTCAGAAAATATTTTAATTAGTGGACCTCCAATAATAAATACGACGATTAAAGAAGTGACTACAGATAAGCCAGTTCTGAATGTCAGATATTTAAAAACGTTTAAAAAGGAATATTGATCAATCAAGGATGTTAATAAATTGAATAGCATTTATATCCCTTTTATCATTTTCTTGCTAAATTGATTTAGCCCTGTTGCGTTTGAACCTTTTATCATTAAGTAATCGTTATTAGATATAATCGTCTCTAAACTAGAATCTATATCTTCATTATTTTGTAAAATATTCCCTCTTTTATTTTTATTAAGATGTTTATATGTGAAAATTGAATTTTTGCCTTTAATGAATACTTTATCAATGTCAGAATTGTTAATAACTTTAGATAGCTCTTCGTGATATTTTTGAGAATTCGAGCCAAGCTCAAGCATATCTCCAAGTATTAAGTACTTTTTAAACTTCTCTTTTTTTATAGAATTTAATTTATTAATTGCATTTTTTACTGATAATGGATTTGCATTGTAGCTCTCGTCTATTAATTTAAATTTTTTCTTATACCTTGAAATTAGATGTTTTCTACCTCTTCCTTCAGATGGAATAAAATTTTTAAATTTTGTTTTAATTTTTTTTAGATTAATTTTTAACACTTTAAGAACAGTTAAAGCTGCTAAAACATTATAAAGATTCAATTCACCGATCTCAAAATCTACTTTTTGATTAATTATTTTAACAAATATTTTCAAATTATTATTTCTTCTTGAAATTTTTATTAATTGGATATCTGATTTTTTATTAAATCCAAAAGTAATGATTGATAAATTATGTGATCTTGCTTTTTTGAATAAATAATTGAAAAACTTATCGTCTCTATTTAAAATAATAGTGCCTCCATTTTGGACATTTTCAATTATTTCTGATTTAGCCCTGGCTATACCTTTAATATTTTTAAAATTTTCTAAATGCGCCTCTCCAATATTTGTAATTATACCAATGTGAGGTTTAATTAGTTTAGAAAGTTTTTTAATTTCACCCGTTTTACTCATGCCAACTTCAAAAACCCCAAATTTGTTTTCGAGACTTAAATTGGATAGGCTTATAGGAACTCCATAATGATTATTGAAAGATTTTGGTGAAGAATAAGTGCTTCCAAAATTTTGTAGGAGATCTTTAATAAGATTTTTCAGAGATGTTTTTCCAGCACTCCCGGTTATTGCTATTATTTTGGCCATCGTATTTTCTCGTTTTAATTTAGCAAAATGATTCAAAAACTTTCTTGAATTTTTGACTTTTATTATTTTTTTATTTTTAATTTTGATATTTGAATTTGTAACAATACATCCTGCTCTCTTTTTTAATGCATTTAACACAAATTTGTTACCATCTTCTCTACTTCCTTTTAGTGCTAAAAATAAATTATTTTTCTTAATTGTTCTTGTATCAATTGAAAAACCATCAAAATTTACAAATTTTTTTTTCCGTATTACTTCTTCAAGAATTGATCTATTATGTAAAAAGTTTTGTTTTTTTATATTTAATCTTTTAACTTTCACATTAATTTTTTTAATAATTTCCTTATCTGAAATATTTAATATTTTATTTTTATAAATTTGTTTTTTTTCATGTCCTTTACCTGCAATTAATATAGTTTCATTCGATTTTGCATTTTGTATTGCTTTCTTTATAGCCAATTTTCTACTTCCGATATTAAACAATTTATCTTTAGAAATTTTTTTTGATAACTCACCTCTTATTTTTTTCGGACTTTCATTTCGAGGATTATCATCGGTGATATAAATTTTTTCACATGTCTCATTTGCTATTTTGGCCATTAATGGTCGTTTCTTTTTATCTCTATTGCCACCACACCCAAAAACTAATGATAAATTATTTCCATAATTTATTTTCAAAGAGTTAATAGTTTTTAACAATGCATCCGGGGTGTGAGCATAGTCTACAAAAACATTAATGTTATTTGGGAATCTTTTAATTAATTCAAATCTTCCATTAACATCTCTCAATTTGTTTATTGAGTCATAAATTAATTTATTCTGAATTCCACATTTTTTTATTGCTTTGATTGTCATAGCTAAATTTTTAATTTTAAAATCAATATTTGTGTGAGATGAAATTCTTTTTATTTTTTTTACCTCTTCATTAATGTCTTCTAATTTTAGCTTTCTAACTTGAGTAATTTTTTTTATTAAGTTGAAGGGTTGAATTGATCTATCAGAAATTACTGAAGATTTTTTATTTAAAATTTTTCTTATTAATATTAATTTTGCATCTAAGTAAGATTTCATAGTTTTATGATAATCTAGATGATCCTGACTAAAATTTGTAAATATTGCTGCCTTGAAGTTTATATGATGTAATCTTTGTTGATCTAAACCATGACTAGAAGCTTCTATAATTACGTTGTCAATTTTTTTCTTCTTTAGATGCTCTAAGTACCTATGTAATGTAATTGTGTCAGGTGATGTAAGATCCGTTTTAATAACTTTATTGTTATATTTTACTCCTAAAGTTCCGATTGATGCAGCAGATATTTTATTAATAGATAATAATTGAAGGAAGGTATCTGCAACAGAAGTTTTGCCGTTTGTGCCAGTGACGGCAATGATATTTTTTGGTTTAAGTTTATAGAATTTTGAAGAAACAAGACTTAATAGATTTCTTACATCTTTTGTTTTAATAATAATAATATTTTTATTTTTAATTTTAATTCTACAATTTTTTGAACAAATTATGACTTTGGCGCCTTTATAAATTGCTTCGTTAATATAATTTTCACCATTAAATTTATTGCCTTTTATTGCAAAAAAAATAAAATTTTTTTTCACATAATTGCTATTTGTAGAGATGCCAGAAATTTTAATATTTTTTTTTTCTTTTGGAATATCTTTAATTAAATTTTTCAACAACATACTGATCGATAAAATCTTCATTATTTATGGCTAAAATTGGTCCAATTTTTTCTATTATTTTGCCCGCTATATAAACAGAGTTCCAACCAGATGTATTATATGGTGCTTTAGTCTTAACTCCGCGATAATTGTAAATTAAATTTTTGTTTATCTTTGGATTCTCTAACATTATAAATAAACTATATTTCGGTTTATTGGTGGGAAAGACAGAAATAAAGGTATTTATTCTATTCTTATTACCACCATAACTCTCAGCAGTTCCCGTTTTTCCGCCAACATAATATCCGTCTTTATCAGCTAAACTAGCAGTTCCGTCATCGCTACTAACAACTTTTCTTAATATATATCTAATTTTATTACTAGTTTCTTTTGATATAATCTGATTTTTATTTCTATCTTTATTATCTTTTATAATACTTGGGGTAATTAATTTTCCACCGTTACTCATAGCTGCGTACAAAGCTGTTGCTTGAAGAGGTGTTGTTGTGATTCCGTGACCAAAAGAAATAGTCTCTAATTTACAATTATTCCATTCAAGTTCGTGCGGTGTTCCAATTTCCTCTAGCTCAATTTTAGGTTCATTTACTAGATTTGATTTTTTAATAAATTCTTCAAATTTTTCTTTCCCAATTTTTTTAGCTATTAGAACTGATCCTACGTTAGACGACCTTACTAGGATTTCTTCAACAGATAAATCTTTAGGGTGTTCTTTCATATCTGTAATATCATGGATTGAACATTTAATTTTTCTTGGTATATTTTTAATTACTGTTTTCGTATCAACTAGTCCGTGCTCTAAAGCGAGAGCTATTGTAAAAGTTTTAAAAATAGAACCAAGCTCGTAAACACCTTTGGTAATCTTATTAATATATTTTTTATCTTTAATGGAATTTCTTTGATTAATGTTAAAGTTTGGTAAAGAAATTAAAGATAGTATTTCTCCATTATTGACGTCCATTAATAATGCTCCTGCTCCGGTTGCATCAAAGATTTTTAGAGCAGCATTTAATTCTTTATTTATTATATGTTGAATATTACTGTCTAAGGATAGTACAATGGGTTCGTTTAATAAATTTTTATTTTTTAGTTCTTTATCTAAATATTTTTCAACACCAGAAATTCCATAATTATCATAATCTACTTGCCCAATAACGTGACTGAAAAGATCTCCATGAGTATACATTCTTGCCTGAAAAGGTTCAAATTTTATAGCTTTTTCACCAAGGGCCCAAAACTTCTTTTGTTGAGTCTGATCAATTCTTTTTTTTATACGAAAATACTTGTCGCCATTTAACTTTTTCTTAATCTCTTTAGTTGATAATTCAGGAAAATTGAGTCTAAGCTTTATAAGAAAATTCTTCTTGTCTTTTACTAATTTTGGGTCAATGGCTACGTGAAAAGTGTCAATATTTCTCGAAATAATCACTCCATTCCTGTCAACTATATCTCTTCTCAATAAAGAATAATTTTTATTTTTTTGTTCAACGTTTAATTCGTTTTTTTTATTAAGTGAAATATGTGTAATTTTTATTGAAAAAATTATTATTAATGAAAAAAAAAAGAAAAATAATAAATAAATTCTATCTTGAAAATTGTTTGCTTTTTTTAATGTCTTATTTTTTTTGTTTGTTTCTAAATAATCCTCAAAATAAAAACTCGCCTGGTTTATATTATTATTTTTTTTTGATCTTTTTTTCATTTGAACTTTTTAAATTCGTAATTTTTTTATTCAGTTGAGTAAAATCTGAAATATTTAAATATATTCTTGAATATGAGATCGCCTTATAATTATCGAAACCTATTAAATTTAATCTTTTTTCAATTTCCTGCGGAGATGATAAATAGTAAAAATCAAGTTGAGTTTCATTTTTATCTTTTTTTTTAGATAAAATAATTTTATTTAGACTTGTGATATTTTTTTCTATGATACGCGTTTTATTTTTTATTGTAGATGTGATTATTAAGAGGGACACAAATATTATTGAGGATATTAGAAATTTTATATTAAACATGAATTGACTCCAAATCTAGATAATTTTTAAATTTTTTAATTAATTCTTTTGGATATTCGAATTCATTTTTACTCCTTATCGCAAATCTTAACTTTGCAGATCTGGATCTTTTATTTTGATGTATCTCTTTTGCAGTTGGCCTAAATAATTTATTTTTATATTCATTAAATAAAGTTATTCTCGAATTTTTATTTTCTGGCAGATATCTTGAGGGTTGAGACTTATTTTTTGAAAAATTTGAAAAAAAATATTTTACAATTCTGTCTTCAATAGAATGAAAACTAATTACTAAAATCTTTCCTCCAGGTTTTAATTTTTTTGTAGCGCTTATAATTCCATTAATTAATTCTGTGATCTCTTTATTTACAAAAATTCTCAATGCTTGAAAGGTTTTTGTACAAGGATTGATTTTTTTTTGGAAATTTTTCTTTTTACTTTTTTCAATTATTTTTACAAGATCGCTAGTGTTAGTAATCTTTTTTAATTTTCTATGTTTTACTATATTTTTTGCAATTTTAGATGCCTCCTTCTCGTCACCAAGAATTTTTATGATTAATTTTAAATCTATCTCACTTAAATTGTTTATTACCTCTAATGCTGATAATTCATTAAGGCCCATGGCCATATTTAATTTTTTATCAGATTTAAATGAAAAACCTCTTTCGAGATCATCTAGTTGAATTGATGACAGACCTAAATCAAAAATTACAACATCAACTTTATTGCTCAAAATAGTGTCTATTTGGCTAAACTTTAATAAATTAAATTTAAATCTTCCTGGAAATCTTCCCTCTAATTTTGTGGCTATTGGAACTACTTGTTTGTCTCTATCTATTGCTTGAACTACTGTTTTAGGAAATTGTAAAATTTCTTTTGAGTAGCCTCCACCTCCAAATGTACAATCAAGGAAGCTCCCACCATTTTTAGGTAATGCTATTTTTAAAATCTCACTCAACATTACTGGAAAATGAGAGAATTCCAGTAATGAAGTTTGATTGATCATTAATCAGATTTAGTAACATTAAAACTTTTGTTTTCTTAGAAATGCAGGAATTTCAAAATCTTCCTCTTCAGTAATATCTTGATCAAATAATTCCTCTGAATTTATGATCGAGTCTTCATTGGGCTCGTTACTATCTTCTGTTTGATAACTTTCTTCCTCAGAGAACAATTTAGGTGTAAACTCCTCCTCATGATTTTCTTGTACGGATGTTGAAGTGTCGTTTTCACCCAAATTATTATTTTCCATATAGGACGCACTCTCAATTGAAACGCCTGTTGGAATACTTTCCGTTTGAGTGTTTTCAGTGTAACTCCCGATAGAACTTTCATTTTCTTGTTCATTATTGTAGGTATCACTTACAAAATTTTCTTGATCTTGCTCAAGCTCATAACTCTCGTCAAGTTTGAGAGCAGTTGCACCATCAATTGAATTGATAGTATTATTTTCCATTCTAGTATTATGTGAAAACAAATTTTCTGAATAACCCGTATTTCTATTTTGAATACGTGATACCATGTTTAAAACTGTTTTATTTTCAGTTTTATGTCCATCAAGAGCAGTTGCTACAATGGATACTCTAATTTTACCTGTCATACTTTCGTCTTTTATCGCGCCAAATATTAATTCAGCTTCGGGATCAACTTCTGCTCTAATTTTGTTAACTGATTGATCAACCTCAAATAAAGTAAGATCATTTCCTCCTGTTATATTGATCAATAAACCTTTGGCGCCTTGAAGTGAATATTCATCAATTAGTGGATTATTAAGAGCAATCTCTGTTGCGGTCATGGCTCTATTTTCACCCTCTGCTTCACCAGTGCCCATCATAGCTTTACCCATTGAACTCATCACTGTTTCAACATCAGCAAAATCTAGATTAATCATTCCTGGTCTTACCATTAAATCTGTAACACTTTGCACTCCATGTTTTAAAACGTTATTTGATAAATTGAATGACTCCTCGAAGGTAGTTGACTCACTTGCAATTTTAAATAAATTCTGATTTGGCACAACTATAACTGTATCAAGATGTTTTTTAAATTCCTCAAGGCCTTGGATAGCTCTTCTCATTCTTTTCGGTCCTTCATAAGAAAAGGGCAACGTAGTAACTCCAACAGTTAATATGTTTAGTTCTCTAGCTGCTCTTGCTATTACATGTGATGCACCAGTGCCTGTTCCGCCTCCCATACCTGATGTTATAAAAACCATATTTGCTCCTTGCATATAGTTTATTATTTCATTTAGTGACTCATCTGCCGCGGCTTGACCTATGTCGTGTTTTGCGCCGGCACCTAAACCTTTTGTGAGATTCATTCCAATTTGAATTTTTGCGTGAGCTTTGCTCATTTTTAAATCTTGAGCATCAGTATTTACTGCAACAAATTCAACTCCTTCCATGCCAGAGTTTATCATTGCATTAATTGCATTTCCTCCTGCACCACCAACACCCAAAACTAGAATTCTAGGTTTTAGTTCTCTTAGCTCTCCTCCTCCAATATTTATACTCATGACAGTTCTCCCTCCTGTTTATTTTTCCATTTTAAATTAGATCTGTTTTGGTAAGCTTTTTTTCTTGCTACAATTTTATATTTTTCGAAATTTTTTGGATCCCAAATTTGAAAAGTTTTTCCTAGGCCAACAAATAATACATTAGTTTTAATATTAGCATGATTTAATAATTTATTTGATAAGGAAATTCTTCCCTCAGTATCAAATTGTAAATTTTCACATTCTGATAATATTGAGGTTGCAAAAAAGTCTCTTTTGTCCTCAAACGGATTTAAAGAGTCGATTGTACTAGATAATTTTTCAATTCTATCTTGAGAACATGCTTCAAGTGCGGAATGATTAAATGAAGGGTAGCTTATAAAGCCGTTGTAACCCATAGAACTTAAATAAGATCTAAATGTTGATGGCACTGACACACGTCCCTTCTTGTCTATTTTGTTCTCGTAACTCGCTAAAAACATTTTTTATAATAAACCTATTAATAGTTATTTTATTCATTACACCCTCCAATATGGGATTATTTGGGATAGTATGGGTTTTTATAAAATAGTCAATAATTATAAATTTTAGAATAAGTACAAAACTAGAACATTATTTTTGGAGAAATTTGCCAGATAATCTGTAAGCCGGGTTCTGTCATTTAAGATGTCATTTATCTAGGCTTAAATTCGCATTTAAGCTCAAGCGGTTAACCCAGAAGACTAACTAAAGACTGTTTTTAGTGTATTTACACATTGTCTTCTCTATTTAACCTTGCTCCCAGTGGGGTTTGCCTTGCGTTTTTTGTTACCAAAAAACCGGTGAGCTCTTAC
>MDTG01197191.1_pt1 | contig 23475 bp, 18 predicted proteins | sample 811421 | NCBI WGS metagenome assembly MDTG01 (sample SAMN05326645, study PRJNA326480) | marine metagenome | isolation source: seawater | place: Pacific Ocean: South East | collected 2011
AGGATCAGAAATTTTAATTTTAGGTGTTACTTTCAAAGAAAATTGTCCTGATGTAAGAAATACAAAAGTCGTAGACGTAATTTATTCTTTAGAAGACTATGGTACAAATGTTCAAATATATGACCCTTGGGCAAATGAGGAGGAGGTAAAACTTGAATATAATTTAAAGTCTTCAAAAACTTTACCTAATAAAAAATTTGATGTAATTGTTTTAACAGTTTCTCACAAAGATTTTTTAGACATAGACTTCACATCAATAAAAAATGAAAAGGCAATAATATATGATGTTAAAAATTTTTTACCATTAGATGTTAAAAATAAAACATTATAAAAATTAAAATATGTTCACATAATTATTTAAATGCAGAAAAATACTAAAATATATATTGCAGGTCATACAGGAATGGTAGGTAGTGCTATTTGTCGAGTTTTGTCTTCAAAAGGTTATAATAATATATTAGTTAAAACAAGTAAAGAACTAGACTTACGTGATCAGTACCAAGTAAAAAATTTTTTTAAATCGGAAAAACCCCATATTGTTATTAATGCAGCGGCAAGGGTTGGAGGTATTTTAGCAAATAATGATTTTCCATACCAGTTTTTGATGCAAAATATGCAAATACAAAACAATTTAATTGATACCGCTTTAGAGAGGGGTACAGATAAATTTATTTTTCTTGGAAGTTCATGTATTTACCCGAAATTTGCTAAACAACCATTAAAAGAAGAATACTTACTTACAGATTCTTTAGAACCTACCAATGAGTGGTATGCCATTGCTAAAATTTCGGGTGTGAAGGCGTGTGAGGCTATAAAGAAACAATACAAAAAAGATTTTATAAGCTTGATGCCAACAAATTTATATGGTAGCAATGATAATTTTGACTTAAAAACATCCCATGTTTTGCCAGCAATGATTCGTAAATTTCATGAAGCTAAAAATGATGATAATTCTACTGTAAAACTTTGGGGTAGTGGAAATCCTAGAAGAGAGTTTTTATATGTAGACGATATGGCAGAAGCTGTTGCTTTTGCTTTAGAAAATAAATTATCAGAAAGCTTGTATAATGTTGGAACAGGAATAGATTTGAAAATTAAAGAATTGGCTGAAATAATTCAAAAAATTGTGGGACACGAAGGAAAAATAGATTGGGATAGAAGCAAGCCAGATGGAAGCCCAAGAAAATTAATGGACATTTCTAAGATGCATAAATTAGGTTGGCATCATAAAGTTGATTTGGAAAATGGAATTCAAAAAACCTATAAATGGTTTTTAGAAAATTTAAATAAAATTAAAAAGTTAAAATATAAAGTATGAAAGTAGCATTAATTACAGGAGTTACTGGCCAAGACGGAGCGTATTTAAGTGAATTTCTTTTAAAAAAAGGATATCAAGTTCATGGGATGAAAAGAAGATCGTCTTTGTTTAATACTGAAAGAATTGATCATTTATATCAAGATCCGCACTTAGATAATCGCAACTTCTTTTTGCACTATGGTGATATGAGTGATAGTACAAACATTACTCGTTTAATAAAACAAATAAAACCTGACGAGATTTATAATTTAGCAGCCATGAGTCATGTGGCAGTTTCTTTTGAAACTCCAGAATACACAGCTAATGTAGACGGATTAGGTACTTTAAGAATATTAGATGCTGTTCGTCTCTTAGGTCTAAAAACCAAAATTTATCAAGCTTCAACTTCAGAACTTTATGGTAAAGTTAAAGAAGTTCCACAGTCTGAAACAACACCTTTTTACCCTAGATCACCTTACGGAGTTGCTAAAATGTATGCTTACTGGATTACTGTAAATTATAGAGAAGCATACGGGATTTTTGCTTGTAATGGAATACTATTTAATCATGAATCTCCATTACGTGGCGAAACATTTGTAACTAGAAAAATTACAAGAGCCACATCTAGAATTGCATTGGGAATACAAGAAAAAATATATTTAGGTAATTTAGATGCTAGCAGGGATTGGGGGCATGCAAAAGATTATGTAAGAATGATGTGGATGATATTACAGGCTAAAGAAGCTGAAGATTGGGTTATTGCAACAGGAATAACAACAAAAGTAAGAGATTTTGTTATAATGAGTTTTAAAGAAGTTGGAATTGAACTTAAATTTGTAGGCAAAGGTATAGATGAAAAAGCTTATGTTGTTTCATGTTCTAATCCGGATTATCAAATTGAAAAGGGCAAAGAAGTATTAGCAATAGACCCAACATATTTTAGACCAACAGAAGTGGACTTGTTAATTGGAGACCCAAAAAAAGCACAAGAAAAGCTAGGATGGACACCTGAATATGATTTAAAATTATTAGTTAAAGAAATGATGCAGTCTGATTTACAATTGATGAAAAGAGAACAGTATTTGAAAAAGGGAGGTTTTAGTACTCTCAACTACTTTGAATAGTAATTCGAAGTATTAATTTTAAGATTTTCAAATCAAATGAGTCAATTATTAAAGATGTTATAAATATGTAAGAACTAAAATAAATATATGAACTTCATAGGAAAACATGGCCCACTTTTAATTGCAGAAATAGGTGGAAATCACGAGGGAAATTTTGAATATGCAAAGAAATTATGTGAACTAGCAATAGATTCAGATGTTGATTACATTAAATTTCAAATTTATACTGCAGACAAGTTAGTTTCTAAATTGGAAAGTCCAATAAGAAATAAACATTTCAAAAAATTTGAATTAACAAAAGAAAATCATATTTATCTAGCGAGAATGATAAAAGAGGCCGGGTTATTATATACGTCTTCAGTGTGGGACGTTGAATCATTAGAATGGCTAAATCCATATGTTGATATATACAAAATAGGTAGTGGAGACCTTACAGCTTATCCAATGTTAAAAAGTACTGCAGAGAAAGGCAAACCTATTATTATTTCTACAGGACTATCAAATGAAAAAGAAGTTTTAGATTCAATAAAGTACATCCAAAACATTAATCCCGATTATAAATCTAAAGATATGTTAGCAATTTTACAATGTACTAGTATGTATCCTATTCCTTTTCAAGATGCAAATTTAAATGTGATGAAACGTTTAAAGGAACTTACAGACCTTACAGTTGGATATTCTGATCATACAATTGGTAGCAAAGCAATGTATTACGCAACTGCAATTGGCGCAGAGATTTTAGAATTTCATTTTACAGATAGTCGTGAAAATAAATCTTTTAGAGATCATATGGTATCATTAACCAAAGAAGAAGTTAAAGATCTAGTAGTTGAAATAAAAACAATTGAAACATTGAAAGGAACTTCTTTGAAAAAACCACTTAAGATTGAAATAGATAATGGCCACCATTTGTCTTTTAGACGTTCGGTATACCCATCAAGAAATATCAAAGAAGGAGAGGTTTTAACTGAAGATAATCTTACTGTACTACGCCCAAAGCATGGGATTGACGCAAGAGATTATGATAAATTGATAGGTAAAAAAGCAGTAACTGATCTCATTATGCATCAGAAAATTAACTGGAAGAATATAGAATAATGAAATCTCCTTTAGTTACAGTATACATAACAAATTATAATTATGCCAATTATATTAAAAGAGCAATTGAAAGTGTAATTAAGCAATCATATGAAAATTATGAAGTTTTAATAATTGACGACGGTAGTACAGACAATTCAAAAGAAATAATAGAGACTTATTCTGATAAATCAAACTTTAAGATTATTTATCAAAAAAATAGAGGGCTAGTAGTAACAAATAACATTGCTTTACGACTTTCACAAGGTAAATATATAATGCGATTAGATGCTGATGATTTTTTAGACATTAACGCATTAAAAATAATGGTTTCTGAAATGGAAAAAGATGATAGTTTGGGGCTAGTTTTCCCAAATTACTTTATTGTTGATGAAGATGATAACATATTAAATTTTAGAAAAAGAATTGCAACAGAAGAAAATAAAGTAAAAGATAACCCTGCCCATGGAGCTTGCACATTAATTAGAAAAAAATTCTTAGAATCCATCGGAGGTTATGATGAATCTCACACTTGTCAAGATGGTTATTATTTATGGATAAATTTTTTTACTAAGTTCAGAGTTAAGAATGTAGAAACACCACTTTTTTATTACAGAAGACATAATAGTAATTTGACTAATAATAGTGAAAGAATTTTAACAACTAGATCAAATATAATCTCAAAATTTGTTAAAAATAATTCAGCAAAAATAAATAAAGCACTTGCAATCATACCTGTAAGAGGTCCAAATTATAATATAAATAGTATTGCCTTACAAAAACTTGTCAAAAATAAAACAGCATTGGATTTTAAAATTAAATATGCGTTAAAAAGTAATTTGATAGGTAAAGTTGTAATTACTACTCCAGATCAACAAATAGTTGATTATGTAAATGAAAATTATGCTAATGAAGTATTTGTTGTAAAAAGACATAAAAATTTAGCAAGATTTAATTCTGGTTTAGTAGACACAGTAAATGATGTTTTTGAAAAATCACCAGATTTAAACAGTTTTTCTATTTTCTTAACTTTATCAATTAGATACCCATTATTAAAAACTATTTATATTGACAATGCTATAAAATCAATGTATTTGTTTGAAACAGATTGCGTAGTTTCAGTTAGGGTTGAAAATAGTAAATTTTTTAAGTCTAGCAAAAACGGATTGAGACCCATATTAGATCAAGATAAATTTACTAAATTAGAAAGAGAAGATCTATATAAATATACAGGAGGAATGATTGTAACTAGAAAAGATTTTTTCGTCCAAAATAAACAATTTATTGGAGGAAATAATGGACATGTCATAATTGATAGTGAATCATCATTCAAGCTTGAAGATGAAAGCTCCAAATTATATTTTGAATTATTTAAAAATAAAATTAAAAATAATTAATGCAAAATAAAAGTGTTGAAATAATAGCAGAGATTGCAAATGCACATCAAGGAAGTAGAGAAATAGCAATTAAAATAGCAAAAGAAGCGATTAAATCTGGGGCAGATGCAATAAAGTTCCAAATGTATACTGCCGATGATTTATTAGTGTCTACACATAATCGATATGAACATTTTAAAAAGCAAAGTTTCTCTAATTCTGACTGGGATGTAATTTTTCGAGCCATAAAAAATTGTGAAGCTAAGATTTATGTTGATGTTTTTGGGTTGGATTCTTTCAAAATTTCTCAAAACTATAAAATTGACGCCTATAAAGTTCATTTTTCAGATTTAACCAATATCCCTTTACTTAAGTTAGTTGCTCTTTCTGGAAAAGACATTTTAATTGGGAGTGGGGGGGCGAGTTTTAGAGAGATTAAAAATTCTATTGAAATTATTAAAAAACATTCAAAAGATAGTCAAAAAATTATATTATTTCATGGATTTCAAGCTTATCCTACCAAAGTTAGTGATACTAATCTTAAAAGATTAAGAAAGTTTCATGAACTTTTTGGCGATCGTGTTCAATTAGGTATTTCTGATCATATTGCAGGTGATAGTATTTTTAGTAAGGTTATTCCTGCTATGGCACTGCCTTATAAAATTAAGTTTGTTGAAAAACATGTTACAATAAATAGATATGAAAAAGGTACAGATTACTATTCATCTCTTGAGATGTCTAATTTTAAAAGTTTTATTGATTTTTTTCGTTTAGCAGAATCTTCTTTAGGATCACAATATGATTATCCACCCTCTGAATTGAATTACAGAAAAAAAGTTAAAAAGAAATGGTTTGCAAAAAAAAATATTTCTAAAGGCTCTATAATTACAGAAGACGACATTATAATGAAAAGAGATGATTCATCTATTTTATCTTTAGATTTTGAACAAATTATAAATAAGGAAGCAATAGAAAACATAGCTAAAGATCAGATAATTAAAAATACAGCATTTAATCATTATGTTTTAGGAATTGTTGTAGCTAGGTCTAAATCGAGTAGACTACCGGACAAAGCCACAAAAGAAATTGCAGGAGAACCAAGTTTAATACATTTATTTAAGCGACTTGAAATTAGTATTAAAAAAAGTTATATAGATGAGATTGCATTTTGTACAACAACAGAAAAGGAGGATGATCAATTAGTAGAACTTTTAAAAGATTTTCCTGTAAATGTATACCGAGGAGATGTGAATAATGTATTAAAGCGCATGTCAAAAGCTTTTTATAGTGCTCCAAATGCAGATATAATTTTACGTATTACAGGCGACGATATTTTAATTGACCCAGATTATGTTCAAAAAATAGTTCAATATCACTTGAGTAATAATTTAGATTATACAGACGCTAAATCTCTTCCTAGTGGCACAGAAGTTGAAGTAATAAATGTTTCTGTTTTAGATACCATATTAAAAAAATCAGAAAATCCAGAGGGCACAGAATATTTAACTAATTATATTGTTGAAAATCAACTACTTTTTAAAATAGGTTCGCTTCCTGTGCCAGATAAACATAATAAAGATTACAGGTTAACTTTAGATACTGAAGATGATTATAATTTAATAAATGAGTTGTGTACCTGGTTGTTAAATAAGAATAAAACGTATGAATATACAATGGATGATATAGTTGATTTTTTTGATCAACATCCTGAAGCTGCCAAAAAAAATAAATCTATTGTTCAGAGACAAATCCCTTCAAATTTTTCAACAAAATTAAAAATATAGAAAGACATAATTTTATATAAAATTGCCATAAAAATTACTGAAAAAAGTCAGTGAGTAATCTAATAAAAAATACATCTCTGTATAGCATTGGTACAATTTTACCAAAAGCAGCAAGTTTTATCTTACTACCAATTTATACTTCTTTTTTATCAGTTGAACAATACGGAATCATTTCTGCTATGCTTGTTTTTAGTTCATTTTTAATTATACTAATAACATTAAATATTGAAAGATCAATTTTCAGGTTGTATTACGATTACGAAACAGATATTGAAAAAAGAGAATACATAGGAACAGTTTTAATATCAATTTTCTTTTTTTCAACAATCATGATCGGTATAATATTTTTAGCAAAAGACTATGTTTCACTATTATATAAATCAATAGATTTTTACCCTTACTTTTTTGTAGCATCTTTAACAGTTTATTGCGGAGTTTATGGAAGTGTTTTAGGAGTTTTATTACAGGTTTTGCAAAAAGCAAAACTTTTTGTAGTTCTTGGTATTGTTCAGTTTACAATCTCTAGTTTATTTACTGTATTGTTTGTTGTTTACTTTAAGCAGGAAGCATATGGCTATTTAAAAGGGGGGTTATTTGGTAACTTGATTATGCTACCATTTTATGTGAAATATTTATTGCCACACTTCAAACTTAAATTTAATAAAAAAGTAATTATTAATACACTAAAATATTGCTTGCCAATAGTTCCCGCTGTTATGTGCGCTCAAATAATTGATTTATCTGATAGAGTTTTTATTGAAAACTTATTTTCGAATATTGAGTTGGGTTTATATTCTCTAGCATATACAATTGCAGCTGTTGTTTTAGTTTTAACTGAGGCTTTTAAAAAAGCGTATGATCCATTTTTTTATAAGATAGCTAATTCAAAAAGTAAGGATTTAGCCGTTAAAACTCTAACTAATACAAATGAATTATATTATATAGTAACGATTTTGATTTCTTTTAGTATTGCGTTAGTATCAAAAGAGATGATTTTTTGGTTTTTTCCCAAATCATATTTTATTTCATATAAAATTGTTCCAATTATTTCGTTGGCTTATGTTTTTTCTAAGTTTTCAGGATTAATAAATCTATCTTTTTATCAAGAGAAAAAAACATTAAAACTAATGAATTTGTCAATTTGTGCAGCAATTTTAAATATAGTTTTAAATATTGTCTTAATACCGTTGTACGGATATTATGGAGCAGCAGTTGCAACATTAATTACATTTATTTTTATGTTTATATTTAAATATCATTTTTCAAGAAAGTATTTTTTTGTTCCAATAAATATGCAATTACTATTTATTATTACTTCTTTGATGGTAATTTTCTATTTCATTTTTGAGTACTTAATAAATTTATCAATGTTTTATTCTTTTTTAATAAAAATTATCACGTTGTTAGGTCTATTAATTAGTATTATTTTGTACAAAAAACAACAATTTAAAGAAATTTTAAATTATGAGTAATAAAATATATTTTTATGCCAATATTGAGATTGATTTAGCAATTATCTCATCTGTTGCTCTAATTTTTAAAAGAAGTTCAAATAATTTCAAAAAAGAACTTATACTAATTTGTCCACTCACTAAACGTTTGATGGACGACAGAATGAGTGAAACGTATTCAGTATTTGACAAAGTAATTAAAATTCCATATTATGAAATTTTAGAACATATTTTTCACTTACCAAAAAGTTTATATAGTTTATATATGTTTAAATCTTCATTCAAAAAAATTAGGCTTGAAGAGAATTCATTGTTTTTTTGTTTCGACGCTTTTACTTACACAGATGTAATTGTTTTTAACGAAGCACAGAGAGCAAAATGTAAACTAATTGTTCTTTCTGCTTTTGTTGGAAAACGTTTTGATAAATCTAAATTAAGTATTGAATGGCATTCAACATTAGTCTATTCGTTATTTACAATCTTTTTAACTAAACCTGTAAGATTTTTAAATTGTAAAATAAAAAATTCAAATTTATCAGGCTATAAGATCTTTTATGGCAGTCCTGACTATGTAATTAAAATTGAATCATCAAATTCTATTTTAAAACCAAAAATCAAATTTTTTGAAAAATTACCAATACCTATTCCAATTTTAAAGCAAGAAAAAAAATCAGATAATGATAATAGATTAAAATTATTACTACTTGTTTCCTCCATGCATGCAAGTAGATATGAAAATTATTGGATTCATGTAAGAAGTATTATTGAAAAAATACCTCAAAATATTACAATCTTTGTTAAAGATCACCCACAAGCAATAAGTAAAGCAGAGTTAGAACTACAAGAATTTGAAATTAATTTTGTTGATAAGAGTGAAAATATGGAATTATTTATTTTGAAAAACAATATATTTAATGTTATGGGACATGGATCTACTGGATTAATTACTGCTTCGTGGATGGGTATGAGCGTTTATGATTATACCAATATTTTAAAGTACAAAGAAAGTTTAAATACATATTACAGTGAGTATTTGGATATGGGTTATGATATTGTAAGGCTATCAGAAGTTTATGAACTTAAAAAAATTAATTTTAACTTTAGTCCATCATTAAAAAAGAGTAAAGCGATTTTAAATAGTTGGAAACATGTTATTTCTGAAATTCAAAAATAATAGATATGCTAAATAAAATAAAACAATGTTTAATAAAATATAAGCATAAAAGAAATTCAGATGTTAGTTTTGGCCCAAAATCTAGAGTTAGTTTAAACTGCCTTTTTGAAGGAAAAAATGTTATTGCTGCCAATACTTCTTTATTTAATAGCTCTGTTGGCTTAGCAACATACATTAGTAGTAATTGTAAATTTAATAAAATAAAAATTGGACGCTTTTGCTCTATTGGACAGAATGTTATAAATGATATTGGAAGACATCCAAGCTCTATTTTTGTTAGTACTCATCCATGTTTTTTTTCTATTAAAAATCAAGCAGGCTTTACTTTTTCTAAAGAAAATATCTTCGATGAACATCTTTATGTCGATAATGAAAAAAGGTTTTATGTTGAAATTGGTAATGATGTTTGGATTGGTAATAATGTTACCCTTTTTGATGGTATTAAAATAGGAGATGGCGCAATTATAGCTAACGGTGCAATTGTTACAAAAGATGTAGATCCTTACTCTATTGTTGGGGGTGTGCCAGCAAAATTAATTAAAATGAGATTTTCACAAAAACAAATAATTGATTTGAAAAGAATCAAATGGTGGGACAAAGAATTTGATTGGATAAAAGAGAATTTTTCATTTTTTTCTAATATTGACTCTTTTATCGATTTTGTTAAATGAAATTTTTGAGAGATTTCAGCATTAACAAGTGGTTTTTGTCATTTTTAATATTGTATTCTGCTGATGGTATTTCATTTTTTAATCATAATGTTTATCCATTTGCGTTAATAATTTTTCTTTTATTATCACTTTATTGGATGATTAGAAATAGAATTCGCATAAACGGTTTTATCAAGCTAATGATCCCATGGATTTTTTATTGTACTATTAGTTTTATTTATTTTGAGCAAATCCGTCCACTTTTTTTTGTATTAATACCTATAAGTTTTTTTGGAGTTTATGTCTTGATAAAATCTAATTACGATCTTAAAAAAATTTTTGAATCTTATGAAAAGATTGTTTTTTTCTTAGCCAAAATATCACTTTTGTTTTATGCTTGGCAGTTGATAGATATATCATCAATAATATCTTTTTTTAGTCTTTTTGATCTTAATGTTGGAAAAAGTTTAAATGCAATTTTTTACACAATACATTTTCGAAGTATTGAAAGTGGAATAGCTCAAAACTGTGGGTTTTGTTGGGAACCTGGTCCTTTTTCTTGTTTTTTATGTTTAGCTCTAGTAATCTATTTATTAAAAAATAAATTCAAATTAGATAAAAGAGTGTTAGTATATTCAATTACTATGTTAAGCACATTTTCATCAACAGGATATGTTTGTTTGATGATAATTTTCAGTTGGTTTGTTTTTATGAACAATAAGAGATATTTTTTACTGTCATTGCCGTTTGCTTTATTTATAATGTATTTATTTTTTATTCAATCGTCAGTTTTAGGAGATAAAATATTAGATCAAATGACTGAAGCCGAAGTTGGATTCGAATTTTATGCTGAATATGGAGCCGAGAAACAAACTTCAATTGGAAGATTTAATGGTTTTTTGTTAAATCTAAAAGATTTTGAAAATTACCCCATTCTAGGACATGGTGGTAATTTCGATGCAACCTTTTCAGAACTTAATAATTTAAATATTACTTCAACCTCGGGATTAGGTAATTGGTTAGCGCAATATGGTATTGTTGGCTTTCTTTTTTTATTAATATCCTTTTATCGATCATCTTTTTTAATTGTTAATATTTTTGAAAACAAGGGGCATATTTTTTTATTTTTTATTTTTTTAACAATAACTTTTTCTTTTAGTTTAATTACAAAGTCAATATTTGTTTTATTCTTTTTTTGTTTTTATATAGATCGAGTTAAAATCTTAAAAGAAAATAATTACAAAATTAAAACTCAGTTTTAGTGTTTATATATTTGCTATTATTTTTATTGTAAGTAACTTAAAATTTATAATCAATAATTATATATCAAAAAAACAAAATCAAATTAGAATTAATGTCTAAAAAAACATTAAATAAAATATTATATGTAGGTTATATTCAATTTCCTTTTGGGTTGGCGCAGGTACAACGGCAACTTACAATGTCTAAAATATTATCTGGTGCCGGTTATGACGTGACAGTATTATGTAGATATGGCATATATTCTCAAAATGAATTTGAATCCAAAATATTTGATCAAGGCATGTTTGAAGGCATTAAATATGAGTTTTGTTCTGGATCTCCATTTAGAGCAAAAAATTTTTTTATTAGAAATTATAATAAAATAAAAGGAGCGTTTAATGAATTTTGTCATATTATCAAATTAGGAAGAGCAAAAGAATTAAGTGCTGTATTTATAACCACTAATTACTTTTACAATATTCTATTTTATTGGTTAGCATGTAAATTAGGTGGGGTTCAAAGTATTTTAGATAATGTTGAATATTTTTCACATTCAAAAAGAAACAGTAGTTTCTTTGAAAGAATTGGAGCATATTTTTATGATAATTACATATATAATTTTATTGATAAAACTATTTGTATAAGTAATTTTTTGGTTTCAAAAGCTGAACTAAAATTGATCGCAAGTAGAATATTGAAAATTCCTGCAATAACTGAATTTAAGAAATTCGAAATTAAACCAAAATATATATTTCAAGAACCATATTTATTATATTGTGGATCAGTCGCATATTTTGAAGTTATAGACTTTGTTATTTCTGCTTTTGAAAAGTCACAAAAATCTCAAAATTTATATATAATTTCGCGCTCTAATGAAATATTAAAAAAACGAATTCAAATAAGTTCAAAAAAGGATAATATTCGTGTTTTTTCAAGTATTCCATATGAAAAATTAATTTCTTTATATAAACAATGTTCAGCTTTTGTAATACCCTTAAGACCTAATATTAGTGATATTGCAAGATTTCCTCATAAAATAAGTGAATTCTGTGCTGCGTCTAAACCATTTATATCAAATGATTGTGGCGAGGTTAAAGCTTATTTTCAAGATCAGGTTAATGCTATTTTGTGTAGTGATTATAGTGTTGAAGAATTTGCAAAAAAGATGAATTATGTTTCTGAAAATAAAGAAAAATTAAAATCAATTGGAACAAATGCTTTAAGTTTAGGAAAGATTCATTTTTCACATCTTGCATACATTAACAAAGTAAAAAAATTCATTGATTCTTAATATTTAAACTAATACCATAAAAAAATAATTTAGATATGTGTGGAATTTGTGGATTTATTGATTTTAGATTAAAAAGTGACAAAAAAATGTTGAATAAAATGGTTTCAACATTACATCATCGTGGACCAAACGATACTGGAAAAAAAATTTATGAAAAAGAAAATGCAGTTCTAGGTTTTGGTCATACACGTTTGTCAATTATAGATTTGTCATCTTTAGCAAATCAGCCAATGCATTATAAAAATTATACTATTGTTTTTAATGGTGAAATATATAATTTTCAAGAATTAAAGAAAGAGCTAAAATCATTAGGTCATGTTTTTATTTCTGAATCTGATACAGAAGTAATTTTACATTCGTTTGAAGAGTGGGGAGTTAATTGTGTGTCTAGATTTATTGGAATGTTTGCTTTTGTAATATTTGATAATTTATTAAATGAAATAATAATTATTAGAGATCGGGCAGGTGTAAAACCTCTTTTTTATTATTGGCATGAAGATTTATTTTTGTTTTCATCAGAGCTAAAAGCTTTTCATGAACATCCAAGATTTTTAAAAAAAATTAATAAAAATTCAGTTCATCAGTATATGGATTTTGGATATATACCTTCTCCATACTGTATTTTTGAAAATTGTAAAAAATTAAATCCTGGACATATTTTAAAATTTACTCTTGATAAAAAAGAAATTGAGATTACTAAGTATTGGGATGTTAAAGATTATTATAAATTACCAAAACTTAAAATTTCATACGAAGAAGCAAAAGTTGAAGTTGAAAAGTTATTAATTTCTGCATGTGAATATCGAATGGTTTCAGATGTTCCTGTTGGTGTTTTTTTAAGTGGTGGTTTTGATTCTGCAGCAGTTACAGCTTTATTACAAAAAAATAAAAATAAAAAGTTAAATACATTTACAATTGGTTTTAAAGAAGGAAACAATGAAGCACCTTTTGCTAAAGATATTGCAAGATATCTTAAAACAAATCATACAGAATATTATTGCACAAAGAAGGAAGCTCAAGAGATTATTCCAAATTTGCCATTTTATTTTGATGAGCCCTTTGCTGATTCGTCTGCCATCCCAACAACTCTGGTAAGTAAAATGGCAAAAAAAAGTGTAACAGTTGCATTATCAGCTGATGCAGGAGATGAATTATTTGCTGGATACACTATTCATAAAACATTTCTCAAAAACCTTATGCTAATTGAAAAATTACCTAAAATTTTATATAAACCAATCAGTATCATTTTAGAAATTTTGATTTCAATTATACCACAAAAAAAATATAGACTAAAGCATAAGTTAGATACAGTATCAAAAGTTTTAAAATCCGAAAAAAATAAATTTCATCAAATACTTTATAATAGTTATTTTACAATAGGAACCTCTATTAAAGAAGAATTGTTTAAAGAAAAGCTAAGTTTCCCAAAAACAATTTTTGATTCAGATTTTACTGGATTTGAACAAAACTTATCTATTCCTTTAGCAATTGATTATTCAAGCTATTTGCAGAATGATATTTTAGCAAAAGTAGACAGAGCAACAATGTCAGTTTCTTTGGAAGGTAGAGAGCCTTTTTTAGATCATAGAATAATTGAGTATGTAGCGCAGTTGCCTATTGATTTTAAGTTTGGAAAATATCAAAAAAGAATTTTAAGAGACATAGTTTATAAATATATTCCAAAAGAGTTGATGGATCGTCCAAAAACAGGTTTTACAGTTCCAATTTATAGTTGGTTGAAAACAGATTTAAGATATTTGATTGATGAGAATTTAAATTTTGTATCTATTCAAGATTCTGATATATTTAATTTTGAATCTGTTGAGAAAATAAAACATCAATTTTTTAATGATGAATTAGATGATGTAACTATAATTTGGAAATTATTGCAATTTCAGATGTGGTATAAAAAATGGATGTAGTTTTATTAATGAACATAAATAAAAGATAACAAAATGAAAATTTTATTTTTGATTGAGTGCTTAAGAGCAGGTGGTAAAGAAAGGAGGTTGTCATCTTTATTTAATTATTTTTTATCCAATCCAAACGTTTCAATAGAACTTATTTTATTTGATGAAGAAATACACTATGATATACCAAAATCAAAAAATTTTAAAATTCATATTTTAAAAAGACGTTTTAAAAAAGATTTTTTCTTAATATATGATATTTATAAGATTTGTAAAAATTTTAAACCCGATTTGATTAACCCATGGGGTATAATGCCTGCTTTTTATGCAGTGTTTATGAAGTATTTTTTTAAAATCCCTTTAGTTAATAGTCAAATTACAGATGCTCCCGAAAATGTTAAGTTTGGAATTCATACCATAACGCTTTTTTTTTCAGATTTAATTATTTCAAACAGTAAGGCGGGATTATTGTCATATAATATTTCTAAGCAAAAAAATTTAGTAATATATAATGGTTTTGATTTTAAAAGACTTGATTATTTAGAAGACCCATTTATTGTTAGAAAAAAATATAATCTTTACAATGATTTAATAATTGGGATGGTAGCTTCCTTTTCATCTTTAAAAGATTATACAACTTATTTAAAATCTGCTGAATTAGTTTTATCTAAATATAATAATATTAAGTTTTTATGTATAGGTGATGGAGATAAATCTATTTACCAAGAAAAAATAAATATAAATTTTAGTGATAGAATTATTTTTATTGATAAAATAAAAGATATCGAGTCGTTAATAAACATATTTGATATTGGAGTTTTATCAACTTATAGTGAAGGTATTTCAAATTCCATAATGGAATATATGGCTCTTTCTAAGCCAGTTGTTGCAACTGAAGGAGGAGGGACTTCCGAATTAGTAAACTCAAAATCCGGATATTTAGTACGCCAAAAGGCTCCAATGGAGCTTGCTAATAAATTAGAGATATTAATCAAATCAAATGAAAAAAGACATGCTATGGGAAAAAGAGGAAGGGAAATAATTGAAAATAAATTTAATTTTAATAAAATGTGCATGTCGTTTCACGATACTTTTAAAAATATTCTACACTAACTTTAAAAGTATAATAATAGATATTTGATTATTCTATGTTTTTTGTAAAAAAGATCGCTTAATATATCTCATCTTTAAAAATAGATTGTTTTTTATTAACATTTTTTACTCATAATTTTTTTATTATCAGTATTTATACTTAACTTTTGTTATTGTTTTAATAATAAATTTGTTTTAAAATAAAAGATATAATAAAATAAGTGAAAATTCTTCAAATAAATAATTGTCATTACAGAAGAGGGGGAGCTGATGTAGTTTACTTAAACACTGGCGAGCTTTTACATAGAAATGGAAATGATGTAATTTATTTTTCCATGAAAAACATCAAAAATATTAGAGATGTTGATGAATCACTTTTTGTAAATAATATAGATTTTATTAATTTAAGTTTTTTGAATAAAGTGTTTAATACAATAAGATTTATATATTCATTTGAGGCAAAAAATAAAATAAAACAAGTTGTAAAAAAATACAGACCTGATATTGCTCATATTCATCTTTATAAGGCTGGCCTAACATCATCTATTTTGTCTGCTTTAAGAAATAGTCAAATTCCAATTGTTATTACTTTGCATGATTATGGATTCTTAGATCCTCATGCCATATTACTTGACGGAATGGGTAACATAGATAATAAAACAGTAAATAAATCTGCTTTTTATTCTGTAATAAATAAACATAATAGAAATAGTTATTTATTAAGTTTTATTGAATATGTTGAATATGCTTTTCACAATTATTTTTTCCCTTTTGACAAATATTTTGACTGTATTATTGCTGTTAGTAAATTTTCTCAAAAATTACATAATTCATCTAAAAGATTTAAATGGGATGTTAAGCATTTATATAATTTCACTCCTCTTGTTAATAACTGCAATCATGTTGGTAATAATGATGAAATTGAAGAAAAGTATTTTCTTTTTTTTGGTAGGTTGGCAAAACAAAAGGGAATATTTACTTTGATAAAAGCATTTGCTAAATTAAATTCTAATTTTAAATTAAAAATTTTAGGAACTGGTCCGTTAGAAAAAAAAATAAAAAAACATATTTTATCAAAAAGTATAGAAAATATAGAATTAACAGGTCATAAAAGTGGTGACGAATTGTTTGAAATTATTAAAAAATCATATTTCACTATTGTGCCATCTCAATGGTATGAGAATAATCCAATGACAATTATTGAATCATATGCTCTTGGAGTTCCCGTAATTGGAAGTGATGTTGGAGGTATTCCTGAATTAATTAATGAAAATAATACAGGTTTTTTATTTGAAATGGGTAGTTCTAAAAAATTAAAACTAAAAATGTCTAAAGCAATTAATCTTTCAAAAAAATCTTATTATTTAATGAAAGAAAAATGTTTAAAATATGCAGAGCAAAATTTTTCAAAAAAAATTCATCTCAAAAAATTAATGAAGTTATACAATAACACTATTGAAAATTATAAAAAATGAATAAAAAAATTTATATATCTGGATGTGGTGGAATGCTAGGAGAAGCATTTTATCAACAATTTAAAGATGATTATCATTTAAAATGTACTGACAAAGACGTTAATGAAGATTGGCTTTCATTCTTAGATTTTAGAGATAGAGATGAATATATAAAAGATGTTGAAAATTTTAACCCTGATTATCTTTTTCATCTAGGAGCGTATACTGATTTAGAGTTTTGTGAAGAAAATAAACAAGACACATATATGACAAATACACTTTCTGTAGAGAATGCAGTGTTCATAGCAAATAAATTAAACATACCAATTTTATATGTTAGTACTGCTGGTATTTTTGATGGTAAGCAAGAATTATATGATGATTGGGATATGCCTAATCCTTTAGGAGTATATGCTAGATCTAAATATATGGGAGAACGTTATGTGTGTGAAAATGCAACTCGTTTTTTAGTTTGTCGTGCCGGATGGATGATGGGCTCAGGCCCAAAAAAAGATAAAAAGTTTATTCAAAAGCTAATGAAACAAATCAAGGATGGCAGCAAGGAACTTTTTATTGTTAATGATAAAGATGGGACGCCAACATATACACATGATTTTGCATTAACAGTTAAGGAGTTAATTCAAAATGAGTATTGGGGATTATATAATTGTGTTTGTGGTGGTGAAACAAGTAGAATAGAAGTTGCACAAGAGTTATTAACTATAATAGGAAAAGATGAAGAAATTAAAATAATTCCAGTTGATTCTTCTCATTTTAAAGAAATTTATTTTGCAGAACGACCTCCATCCGAAAGACTTATTACAAAAAAATTAGATGCAAGAGGAATCAACAAAATGAAAGATTGGAAAATTTCTTTAAAAACATACTTAGATCGTTATTATTCTGGTTATCTGCAAAAATGAGAAAGATAGCAATTATTGGAACAAATGGTCTTCCTGCAAAATATGGTGGTTTTGAAACATTAGCCAACTTTTTAGTTACAAATCTTAATACTAAATCAAATCAAATTATAGTTTATTGTTCCAAAAATTCCAAAAAAAATAAAATTTATAGTTTTAAAGGGGCTCAACTAATTTATTTTCCTTTTAAGGCCAATGGATGGCAATCTATAATTTATGATTTTTTTACTATAATTCATGCTTTTTTTACAGCAACCGATTTGATTATTCTAGGTTTTTCAGGAGCATTTGCTTTTCCATTAAATCAATTATTTAAAAAAAACATCATTTTTAATATTGGAGGTATTGAATGGAAAAGAGTTAGCGGAACAAAGTATACTTCAAAAATTGAGATTTTTATAAAGAAGTATATGGAAAGAATATGTATTAAATATTCTAATACTGTAATAATCGATAATTATCATTTTAAAAATTACATTTTTAATACATATAAAAAGGAAGCAGTTCTCGCAGAATATGGAGGAGATCATTCAAAAATAATAAAGCCCAATAATTATCAAATAAAAAAATACCCTTTTTTAAAATCAAACTATTTTTTTTCTGTTTCAAGAGCTAAAGAGGATATGAATATTCATATTTTGATTGAAGCATTTAAAGAAATTAATAACCAAAATATTGTAATTGTATCAAATTGGAATAATTCAAATTATGGTAAAAATTTATATCAAAAATATCATGATAAGTTTAATAATATTATTCTCATTGATGCTATTTATGATAATAATGAACTTGATCTTTTAAGAAGTAATTGTTCTTTATATATTCATTCACATTCCCTTTGCGGAACAGCACCATCACTAGTAGAGGCAATGTCATTAAATTTACCTGTCATTTGTTATGATGTACCAACTAATAGATTTACAACTGAAAATAAAGCTTTGTATTTTAAATGTGCAAAATCACTTATTGAAATAGTTGAGGATCTTGGTGCTGACAATAAATATGAAATTAAAAAGAATATGTTAGAAATTGCAAAAAGGAGATATACTTGGTCAAGAATCTCTAAAATTTATGAAAAAAATCTAACAAAAATAAATAACATATAAAATCAAAAATATTTGTAGTAATTTAAATCTTTAATCATGTTTAATTTATATTAAACAATTTTGCTTTAATTAATAAAATTAATATTTACTTTTGTTTTATGTATGAACAATAAAAATGAATAAGACTTTAATACTTTTTTTAATCTTAAGCGCGTTTTTTTCATGCTCTCACAAAAAACACTTAGTTTATGTAAGTAACATAAAATCAGGAGATATAAATAAAGTTGATTTTAATATCAAAAATAGTATAGAAATTGGAGACGTTCTTAAAATTTCTATTACTTCGGCTGTTCCTGAAGCGTCTATTCCATATAATAGTGTGGACAAGATAGTATCATCACAAAATCATGATCTAATGATTTTAGATGGATACAAAGTTGAAGATGACTCAACTATTAATTATCCCGTTTTAGGAGTAATTAAAGTAGTGGGCCTTACAGTAAATGAATTGTCATTTAAAATTAGGGAAATGCTCACAGGTTCTGGTCACCTTACAAACCCACATGTTAAAGTAAATAAAATTAATTCAAAATATACTGTTCTGGGGGAAGTTGCAAGACCAGGAACATTTTTTAATTTCGATGAATATTTAAATATTTTTCAGGCTTTAGGTAGTGCAGGTGATTTGTTAATAACTGCAAAAAGAGAAAATATTAAATTAATAAGAGAGGAAAATGGTTTAAGAAAAACATATGAGTTTACTTTAAACGATAGTAAAATTTTTGACAAGCCGTATTATTATATTAAAAGTAATGACGTAATAATCATTGAACCAAATTTCAGCAAAATAAAGAGCGCTGGTTTTATTGGTAGTCCCGCCTCGATTGCTTCATTGTCCTCTTTATTATTGAGCATAACATTATTATTAATTAATAACTAAAATGAATAATAATAGCCCAGATTTAAATAATTTTCAGCAGGAGAGTAATTCGTTTGACATAATTAAAGAATTCTACAGATACTTATTTTTTTGGCGATATTTTTTAGCTTCAGTACTAATTTTTCTTTTTTTAGGTTTTGTGATTAATAAATATACTTCAAGAGTTTATGACATAAATGCTAAGATCCAAATTCTAGATAAAAAACAAAATAATCTTGAAATGCCGAGTGCTGAGGATTTGTTTAAAAGCTCCAAGATTAATCTTGAAAATGAAATTGAAATAATTAAATCTTCCCCAATTCTAAATGATGTAATCAAAAATCTTAATCTTAACTATTATGTAGAAAGTGTTGGTGATATTTTGACAACTAGAACCTTAACGTATCCTTTTAATTTTTACCCAAATATTAAACATGATTCAACACGAAGTTTTTCATATGAATTGATACTTAACAAAGAAAATCTTGAAATTATTAATTTACATACAAATATAAAATACCAGTTTATTAATTTCAAAACATTGGGTGTTAGTCATGATCTTCCATTTGAAATTACAAACGTAAAAAAAGACAGTTGGCAAGAAGATTCATATAATTTAAATTATGAACCAAACCAAAATTTAATTTCATATTTTAAAAAATCAATTGAAGTCACAGAAGTTGGAAAGCAAAGTGATATTATTAATTTAAATTTTCAAAATACAAATTTTGAATATGCAAAAATTGTTTTAGATGAGATAATTAACGTTTTCAACAAAGATGGAATAAGAGATCGTCAGCTTATTCATAAAAGAACAATTGATTTTGTTAATGAGAGATATAAATATCTATATTCGGAACTTGAGTCTATTGAGTTAGAAAAACAGTCATATAAAATAAATAATAATTTAGTAGATATTTCTGTAAACTCAGGAATATCACTTGAAAAAAACTTAATATCTGAACAGGAGCTTTTTTCAAATGAAAATCAGATTTTTTTAATCAACAATTTACTAGAAGAGTTAGAAAGTTTAGATTTTGAGTTATTGCCATCAAATATTGGAATTGAAAATATAGAAGTTAATTCTCTTGTTTCATCATTTAATAATTTATTTTTAGAGAGACAAAAGCTCAATATAAGCGCGGGTTCAAACAATCCATACGTTAAGCAATTAAATGTTTTAATTGAAGAAACAAGAAATAATATAATCTATTCATTAAAGAATTACAGAAATCAACTAAATATTTTAAATGATAAACTCACGGACAAGTCTAACATAATTCAAGGCAACGTTTTAAGTATTCCATTACAAGAAAAAAATCTCAGATCTATTGAAAGGAATCAACAAATTAAAGAAGAATTATATTTATTTTTACTTCAAAAACTAGAAGAAGCACAAGTTAGTTTTGCTGTAACTGAGCCAAGTATCAAAGTTGTCGAGTATGCAAATTGTAATAAGATTCCAATTTCTCCAAACACAAGACTCATTTTTCTTGCCGCGATATTTCTAGGTTTTTTTGTTCCTTTCGGTATTTTATATTTTATATTTTTATTTGATACTAAAGTCCACTCAAGAGAAGATTTAGAGGAAGCCAACTTAAATGTTTTAGGCGAAATCCCATTTTTTGATAGCACAGAAAAAGAGAAGGTTTTTAACAACTCAAGTGACCGTTCAATAATTTCCGAGTCATTTAGAATGTTAATGTCAAACGTTAGGTATTTGGAAAAAAAAGAATATAGTTCAAATGTTATACTTGTAACTTCTTCCATTAAAGGAGAAGGAAAAACACTAAATGCTCTTAATCTTGCATTGAGTTTTTCTTCTGTTGGAAAAAAAATACTTCTTATTGGATGTGATTTAAGGAATCCACAATTACATAAATACATTGATTATGACAAAAACACCACTGGACTGGTTGATTTTTTAGTTGATAATAAGGTGAATTGGAAGAAAAGCATAATAAAACCTTTTATTGACAATCCTCTTGACATTCTTTTAAGTGGTCCTCTTCCTCCAAATCCATTAAATTTAATAAATAATGGCAATATTGATTTATTATTAAAAGAAGCAAGAGAAAATTATGACTATATAATAATTGATAGTGCTCCAACATTACTTGTAGCTGACACAAAATCTATATATGATAAAGCAGATATTTTACTTTTTTTAACTAGAAACAATGTTACTGATAAAAATGTTCTTCATCATATTTTTAAAACTTCAAACGAGATTAATGCAAATGTTGGAGTAGTATTAAATGGAGTTGGACAAAAAAACTCATACGGATACTCATATGGCTACAAATATGGCTATGGTTACAGCTACAAATACTCATACAATTATGGATATGGCTATGGTTATAATGAAGACAAGTCATAGATAAGTATTAATACTTATATTATCTAATTTCATTTATCTCTATATTTGTTGGGTGGATTTTATTTTAATCTCATCATTAATAGCTTTTTTTGGCACTTTCCTTGTAATGCCATCAGTAATTAAATTAGCAATAAAAAAAAGATTTCTTGTTGAAGGTGGTGGTAGAAACTCGCATGAGGGGTTTACCCCAAACGTAGGTGGTATGGCAATTTTTGCAGGTCTTTTGCTAGCCAATCAATATTTCTTGTTTTATTTCTTTGATACATTCCAAAATTTTGAAATATCATCTGATTTCGAAGTGCAACTGAAATCGTATCTCATTATTACAGCAGGAAGTATTGTCATGTTTATTATGGGGCTAATTGATGATATAAGTGAGTTGGGATCCTATTTTAGGTTTTTAGTTCAAGCTATAGTAAGTTTTTTAATTGTTTATATTGGAGATTTAAGAATTGATAATTTTAGTGGAGTATTTGGATATTATGAAGTGCCTGAACTTTTTTCAATCATATTTTCTATTTCCGTAATTATTTTTATAATTAATTCATTTAATTTAACGGATGGATTGGACGGTCTAGCAGCTTCACTTGGTTTATTTATTTTGACATGTTTTGCTATTATTTTTTATTTGAATGGAAAATATTTTGATTGTACTCTTGCATGTTCAGGAATTGCTTCACTCTTTGCATTTTGGTTATACAATCGTCCTCCCGCCAGAATATTTATGGGAGATAGTGGAAGTTTATTAATTGGATTTATTATTGCATGTTGTGCTGTAAGAGCGTGTGGAATGACAATAGTTCCTTCAGAAAAAGCAAATCCAGTTTTTATTCTGTGTATTTTGGCTTACCCTTCAATTGATACTTTAAGAGTTTTTATTGTAAGAATATTTGCTAGAAAATCACCATTTTCTGCAGATCGAAACCATATACACCATCTTTTAATTGATAAAGATTTTAATCATGGCTGGGCATCATTTTTTGCTGTTATGTATTGTGCAGTTTTAACATTTATTTGCTTTTTTTTGATTGATTATCCAAATATTTCATTTTTTGTAATGGTTAGTTTGGCAATCCTTTTCATTGTTCTTCCAATGGCCTCATTTGCAAGATCAACAACTATTAGACTACTTTCTTTTTTTAAATAATCATAATAATTTTTAGTAAATAGAGAGCCCCTTTAATTTTTTATATTTGTTTGAATATATAAAAATGAGAGGATACTCTAGATATTTTTGGTTTATACATTTTTTAGGGGATTTAATTTTAATTAATTTTTCATTTCTTGC
>MDTG01328524.1_pt1 | contig 23467 bp, 11 predicted proteins | sample 811421 | NCBI WGS metagenome assembly MDTG01 (sample SAMN05326645, study PRJNA326480) | marine metagenome | isolation source: seawater | place: Pacific Ocean: South East | collected 2011
CCACTGTAGTCTTTTATTCCTGCACTAGTATTTGCTGTGTCGTCTCTATCTCCTAGAAGATACCATGCTCGTACATTTTTCGCCCAAGTATTTGCAGAAGATGTAAGATTAGATATTGAGCCAGTATTAAAAAATGCTGCCGCGGCGGCGTTATTAATATTGTTTTGGTTATTATCGGGCCAGATAGCAAATGTCGCAATGTCACCAACAAACTTGACATCCTGGCCTATTCTAAGTCCAGATGTGTTGGAGTTAATTGCAGAGTCGCGCCCTCCGCCGATACGTTTACCTATGAATACAGGAGAGGTTGTGTTTGTTGGTAGAGTACTGTTCGATGAGCCGGGTGTATTTCGAAGAAAGTGGCCGGCTGTGAGACTAGTCATCGAACCTGCGCTTGAGGAAGCTGCGTATACAGTTATATTATTGCCTCCGTATCCCGCATAATCTTGTTCTATCACTACGTGCACGTAATCTGAAAAGTCGAGTCCGGATCCTTCATTTAAGAAATGATGTATAATTTCAAATTCATCATCTTCATTTCTTTGCTGAGTGTATATTTGCCATTTGAGTCTTACGCGGTCGTCTGCTGCGAATCCGGATGAGGTCAGAGCAGTTTCGGTAAAATATGATATACCGAAAGACCATTCAAAAGTGCTAGTGTCTGTCTGATCAGTTCCTTTATGTGCGATGTTAAAAGCTGTTGGTTCATTAATACCATGGCCCATTGCCAAAATTGAAGAAGACACTTCTGCCATATCAACCTTTGCTATAAAAGCGTACTGAATCCTTGAAGTTGCTGCTGAACCTAGGCCGGAGAAGGGCCCTGGGGTAAACTGATCATCATCTGGTATTTCTATATAAGAGTTTGCATTAGATGTAAATCTAGCAGCTTTTTGACTTAGGATTGCCGGTCCCCCAGAGGAAGATATACTAGACGTTAAAGTGAGAGAATAAGCTTCTGGTCTGTTGTGATCAAGTGTACCAAGAGCAACTCTATTGTGAGGCTTCATCCCAATGTGAGACCTTGCAAACGGACCTCTGAGGGGCACTTCCCCTGTTCGACCCATTGGAATATGATTGTTTGCTATGGTTAAATTTTGATGAAATTCTGGAATATCAGCTATTCCACTTGAACTTACCATTGTAAAGGGTAATATCAAATCAGAGTCTCCATCTAAATAGCCTGCAGTTGAGGACACATCAGCAGGTCCGTGATATAGTTTTGTCTCAGATGGATCTAACACATCCTTACAAACTTTACCGTCTTGAATCGTTAGCGTCGAAGCCGTTAGTTGTATTTTATTATTTGCAGTCAAGGCTGCCTTGTATAGGTCAGGATTGTGATTAGAATTTCTGTTAAGGCCGGTGCCAATTGGAACTTTACCTAAACCAGTTATCTTGTAAGGCTTCACCAATCTTCTTAGCGCGTATGTTGATCCGTCGACCTCAGTTACAGATATTCTTCTTAAAGTTTCAAGAGAGCCAGACCTAGGCGATCTTTCCTTGCGCCACAAGCAATTTTCATTCTCATCCGCAGAAAAATGGCCATGCTCCCAGTCATATAATAATTCGTTAATACCAAGAATAGAGAATGTCTTGTCAGCAGGGTCCTTAAATTCTATAGTAGGAGGCTGGTGCTTATATTTGTTTCTTTCTAAAATATGACTCTCTACGACATCCTTAATACCTGCTGCGAAGTTGGCGCTAGCCGGCACCAATTGGAAGAGAAAGTCTGATAATGAGCTGTCGATCCATCGATAGTAATCTACAAACCTCTCCAGATCAATATTGTTGCTAACATTTGAGAAAAATTTGTCTCTGACCTTTTCCATAGCCTTATACTCGTGTCGGTATTTGTTGACCGGTTCACCTATAAGGTTATTATACCCAACCATCCCTGCGAAGAAGTTGACCATCTCTTCTGAAACAACTTGGTACATGCTCTTCTCGAAAGAATACAGATGCGTAATCGGCCTTGAATCTGGTTCAAACTTTTCAAGTTCTTGGCTTTTTATCTTTATTTCGTCACTAGAATACACACTATCAACACTGTTATATTTAACGGCTGATATGAATTCCTGTGATATCGCGTCTGATTGCTTTACAAATCCGGTTGCCAATCCTGTGTATTTAAGCCCGATGATCCCATCGTTGTAGGGGTCAGCAGCAGATCCACTGGTGTAATCCTCTACTGTCATTTGTCCCGAAGAGTCAGACCCTGTGAGATTTTGAAACTGCCACCTTAAAATAAGAGAGTTCATTCCCGATAAATTATTCCCAGTGTCAAAATTTGACACATGGTCCGGGTTTGTTCTACCAAAGATTCTAGGATTCTTTGCATGTTCCTTTAGTTCATCGTCAGATAAGCAATCTCTCCAAGTGTTAAATGACAAAACTCTAATGTCAGATGACATTTGATGTGAACCGGAGAAGTCTGTTTTATGTGATCCCAAAAATACAGCCTTGTTTTGCTGTGAGATTTTAACATAATCTTCCCTGCTCAATGAAGAGGATATTTCAAAACTATTCTTTAACACATCTAAATCATAATTATAACCTGTAAGAGTGACGTAGTATGGTGTCGCGTTGTTTTCTGGCATACTACCAAATTCTATATCTCCCTTTGTCCCAATTCTTATAGAGATATTCCAGTGCGAGTTATCATACACAGCAGGTATAAAAGAAGATGAAACTGACTGGATTACTCCGGCTGATGATGTTAAAACAAAGTACCCTTCTTTGGACGTTTGTGTTCTTTTATGAAAATATGCTTGAAACGAGCCACTATCTTCGCTGTGGAATTTTAAAGGCTCGGCTGTTTTATTTGAGTCTGAAACAGAGTGAATCCCAAACAGAGAGGACTGCTGTAATCTAGGCGCAGTTCCTTCTGGTTGTAATGGAAAAATTACATTAGCTTCCAACATAAAGGGCGTTACAACGCTTGAGCCAGATATATAGTTAGATGAATCACTATCTGGCTTCTGCTGATATACAGTGCCTTGGTAGTTCTGACCCTCAAAACTTAATGCTTTTTGTTTTATGCTTGAGTAAATTGGATTTAATTCTAGTTTTTGTTCGGCATTTTGACTGTATATGTTAAACCTTACCAGTTCGTCATCGATACCGAAGCACCTTATAAGATTTCTAAAAGAAGATTCAGTACCTTTTGTCTTTAGTATATTTACAAGGTTCTTATGTATGTTTGATAATACAGCCCTCTTTACTTCTTCTATATTGTGTTCGAAGGTAAGCTCCTCGGACCTGTTAAAGAACCTTTCAAAGATTGTAGCATTTGAAAATACATCTGAAGAAACAAGTCCAAAATGTTCTAAAATGTTTTTAGTCCATGGTTTATAGTTGTTTCCTGTAAATTCTACTAAATCAACTTCTTCGCATCCAAGTAAAAAATTATTATTTTTTGATAATCGATACTGTCCACTTTCTTTGAAAAAATCATTATATGATGTATCTTTCATCATAGGTAGCATCTTTATCTTCAAAAACAAATCATCAAAAGTCGATGCTAATATTTGCAATAATTCTGGAAATAAATTTGTGTCTTGAGATCTAAAGTGCTCTGGTACGGTATTTATCAAAGAAGCTTGATTTTGAATATCATGGCTTTTACCTCTGTTTTTTAAACTTGCGAGCTTTGATTCTACTAGTGAATTTAAGGGATTTATAATTGGATCCATAACTTCTTTAAAATCTGCTTCCGGTAATCCTATCGAGGATTCAATACCTGACACTGTGCTACGTGCAGACGAATGATAATTAACGAACGTTCCGTTATTTATTCTTCCCGAGTAATCTAGGATTACCTTATCGTGTTCATCAGAGCCAACTATACCTTCATTAAACTTATAATAAACACCTAAATCTGCGTTAGTGTGATCAGCATCCGTACCACCATGAATCGGCTGATACCAAAATCTACCAATTTCTTTTTCGGAACGTGCAGTCTTCCAATACCTAAACTCATCTAATGAAGCGCTTAATTGCCCTAATCCCTCGGCGCCGGCGCCGTTTCCAAAAATCTCTGTAGAGCCTAATGTACCGTTAAGGAAATCTTTTATTGGACCTAGCGTATATGCACCGGTAGTTGTGTGATCTAGGCGACCATCAACATACAGTTTGAATACCGTGACAGATCCAGATGTCTGAGCGCTAATCGCGTAATGGTGCCATTTACCGTCACCCACAGAAGCTTTGGTAACTGAAGTGCTACCCAATCGCAAACCTGTTGCGCTTGTACCCGTAGAGCCTGACCTGTAGGTAAACATAAAGGGACTGTGGGCGACATTTGATGGGTTTTCTAATTCTATAGTTAGTCGGCCTAAATTAGAACCTGCGCTTGAAGTAGACGCTACATCTAGAACTATTTCTTTTCTAGCTGTAGAACACCATGAGTCGCTGTTTTTCTTTAGCCAAAACTCGACTGTATTTCCAGTAGTACCATCAATTTTAAGATTACTTTCTCTATTTTTTGACGAACTATATATGGTATTTTTTTGAGGACCACCAAAGAACTCTATATACCTTGGAGTCTCAACTGTTTGATAAGGGTTGCCATCTACTGTGACTGTAGATCTCACAAAGCTTATATGACCTGCTGACTTAGGATAATCGTGCTCAAAGATATATAAATCTAAGTATGAGGCAGATAGTGACCACTCCATCTTTTCCGCTTTAGACCCGTCATATGGATAAGTGTTATAAATATTCTTTATAGAGTCTTCATAGTATTTTTCTGCAGAGCCAAAGAAGCAAAAAGATTCTGGGTTTTTATAATCTATTTTTGGTATATATCTAGTTTTCTGCTTTATATACGCTTTTACGAACCTTTCTGATTCTGCTTCTGTTAAGAATATGGAATCTGTTTGCGGAGATATAGCTTTAAAGCCTTTTGTGTCAAAAAGATCTTTCTTTCTTTGTTTATCAAACTCTTCGACATTACCAAGTTTTCGTGTTAGGTTATTCTGAAATCTATTTCTGTAATTTGTCATGCGTCCACTCTAAATTTAAACTTCTCTTTTTGCTCAATAAAATCTGAGCCGTCTTTGTATAAAAAGGATATCTCATATAAATAGTTTGGTTCTAAAATTGATATGTCTAAATCGAAATAAGAACCACTGACATCATAAGAAAGTGAAGAGTATGACCTTACACTACCAGTTGAATAACTGATTACTGGTAGATTATCTGCCACTCTGTTTATTTTATAGTACGCGTCTCGTATGTTGTTTACTGGTGCTGTGTTGGTGGCCACTGTGTACAGGTTTGGTTTCCAGTTTTTATTTCTTGTATACACTCTAAATGTAGCGTGTTCATGAGAACTATAAGAAGATTTAAGGTTTGTTACCTTTGTCAAATATTGTGGTATTTCATGATAATTATTGACATCCTCTGATGTCACCGTAAAGCCAGAGCCAGTAACTAGTTGAGTATATCGACTAGAAGCTGGTATTGCTAGGTTGGTGACTGTGTACCCAACATTCCCAGCAGATTGTGCGCTGGTTCTATCCCCAACTGTTCCGGGCAATTTCTGTTTTATTGTCACTACACTGGCGGATACCGTTGAAGTAAAGAACGTAGAAGCATTTATTGCTGCATTTACCTGTGATGCGATTAAGGTTGTGTCTGTCCCTGACTTTGCTGTCTGTACCCCAATGGTTGAGTTTTGACCTGAAACGGTGTGGGTGTCTCCTGAAGTGTCAAAAGTATAAACATGGCTTGTGCCTGCGCTGTCGATAATAGTAAAGGTAACGCCATTGTTTAGATCTGCAACAGTGCCCGTATATGTGAATGTACCTTGAGCCAATCTATTGTCAGATAGCCATATATCTCTAAGACTAGTCTGGCTACCCGAATAAGCAAAAGTAGCCTTATATATACCTTTTGAGTGCCTACTGGCTGTGACGTGTGTATTAACTGCCCCTCCAGAACCCACAAGCGATTCAGGGTTGCTTCCAAGCGAAGGGACTAGATTTAGTAACAGGTGCGAGCCAGTGTTTGGTATATCTTGCAAGTTGCCTCGTATTCTGTTATATAAGTAAATATTATTTAAATTATCTGCAGCGGGCGCTAAGGAACTTGATTTGATAATTGAACCTCTGTCGTCTTTTACTGAACTATCCCATTGTGCCTCAATAATTGGCCTCTCTAAGAAATGATGAGAAGACTTTGCAAAAAACTTTTTAGTATAATAAGAGCGAAGTAGTGAGCCATCCTCTAGGGATCCACTAAGCTTTAACACAAATCCATAATTGAGAGCACCGGTACCGCCGGCAAAATTAGTGACGGTTGCAACATTTGCTGCGGCCGATGATGATATGATGGTGTTTCCATAAAACGTTGCTGTTCTCTGTGTCAGGCTAGCAGTTAGATCATTGTCTGTGCCAGTCACTGCAACATAATCTTTTATAGAAGAAGATACATTTATTGTATCTATAAAATTCTTTGCTGTCTGTGACGCGTTGCCAGCCACTTTTACAAAGTGAGTTTTTCCTGAACTGCCTGTCACATTAGAGAACTGAAATATATTATAATCTCCGTTAAATGCATATATTTTTATTTTTTCTCCGATTGATGGTGGGTTGGCCATTGAGAATACAACCGACCCTGACGCCGGTGTGGAGTTTCCGGCTTGGTTATACAAAAACTCCTCAACGATTGGCGTAACGTCAATATCTATGTTCTCCAGTCCTGTCTCAAGATATTGCTTGTAAGACATTGGCACCGGAGATGAGGCTATATAACTAGCACTTAGAAAGTCTCCACCCTGATTTGCCCACTGAACTCCGCTGCTAGCAGAGATCCAGTTACTGGCTGATTCATCTAGAAATGTTTCCATATCTAGTCCGGGCCCTTCTGACCATGGCTTGACCAACGGCCTCACAACACAAGTAACCTGTTCTGGCACTGTTTGGTTGTGCTCTGCATTAAACATTTTCAACTTAAAATTTACAGACCCCGAGGCTGGGAACTTACCGGATTGCCTATCTGCCAGTATTTTATCTACCGGGAACTGAATCAGGATCCTTGATTGCTCCACAGAAGAAGAACTTGCCTGGCCAAAAATTGAAAAAACTTCTAAAATATCTGAAGCTCCCATGTTAGATAAAGTACCTCTACTGGATAAATTTACCTTGAAAGCACTTGAGATGGTATTATCTTTACTTGAAACATATCTTCTTATTGACATTATCTAACGGACCCCACTATATCGCTCTTAAATTTTATTTCCCATATACAGTTATGCGGTATATACAACATTCTACCTTCTGGTGATAAGTTGTCTTCTACATTTATTGCAAAACTACTGTATCCGGTTCCAGACTTCGCCACTATTTTTACATTAATAACATCTAGCACTTCCGGAATATCTTTTAATATCTTAAATATTTCTATAATTTGAAACGGCTCTCCTATTTCAGGGCGTACCTCATTCAAGCTTTCAAATATTTCTTCCTTTGCCAGGTTAAAAACTTCTGTCCCACTAACATCCTGTTGGCCCAAAACCTCAAACTCGATACCTAGATTAATGACTGTCGCGTCAAAAATGTCTAAACTATCATTAACCATTCTTATGGAGTTTAGCCAGGTCTTTAAATTTTCTTTTAAAACCTGACTAGACTTTTGTAGCAGTCCTGAGGAGTCTTCTGACATGACATACATGTTCATATTTCTGGTGTAGTCGTTGTCGTCCCTGTATATGGCAGCGCGTTTGACGGCGCCAAATGATGCCGGCATAGCATAGGCGGCTGATATGTAATCTTGCAGTGTCACTGCTCTGCCTTGAGTTGCGAACATTCCGTACGCCCGGTGCTTTATCTCTTCCGTGGTTGCAATAGTCAGGTCTCCGTTTATAGGCCTTTCATTAAAAACTTCAAGATTACTGGTTATGTAGCTTATTTTTGCTGATTCTAGATTTTGAGGATTCCTAAATTCTAAAATTGGGCTCGCGATTCGCACAATAGATCCAGCTGCAGCATTCACATTGTCTTCGTTATTTACTCTATATGTGACAGTTAAGTCAGTGTTGACTGGTACGATCCCAAACTTATCTGTCGATAATAATTTCGCTGGGTCGAAGGATATATCTGAAATGTAATTTTTTCCCATTACATTTAGTACTATCTCGCTTGGATCGGCAACTACGTTGTTCTTCAAGTCTGCTTCTGAGCCGTACCCAAACACTAAAGAAACCTCCTGGCCAGACCTTTCTACAACAAATCTTCTAGTAACTGGAAACGCCTTCATGATGGCAGGTGCCGAATTATCTATTGTTGCAAAATTCCTGTTTATAACTGGCCTATAAACAACATTTTGACTCAAATAATCAACTTCATAATATTCGTGGCCCGAGGAATCTACAACCGACACTACCTCACATATGTTTTCTCCTGGTATAGGCAATTTCAAAAACCTCTTGTAATCTCCTGTCTCGATTATTGTCTGTCTGTTTTCCCCTGATATTACCTTCCCTTTGGCCTTTAGAATATAATAGGTGGTTCTTGCACCATCGGCTGAAACTTCATCTCCTACAACCTCAACATCTCCAGAATAAAATTCTATGTCCTCAACCAAAGTAAAAACTGTGCCACCGGTGGTGGCGAAAGTTGAACCTCTTTGCATTTTCGGCAGGTACCTAATATCTGGTGCTACTTGATTGTCTCCTGCAGGTACGGGGACATATATATCTACCTCGCCAACAGAAGATCTAACTGGGGAGTGTTTGTATCCCATTTGTCTTGCATGTGCTAGTATATGGTCGTATTCTAAGCTTGTATCTAAAAAAGATTCATTGGCATTATAATCCAAATAAAAAGCTAAACTGTCACCAACATATGAAACCAAGTCAGTCATTAGAGAACCAAAAGAGGCCTCATTAAAATCTTTGTATGTATTCGGGTAATATTTTTTTGTATAGTTGACCAGATCTTTTTTGATTTTTTCAAAATCGGCACTGGTATAATCTACTGGAATTACTTTTTTAGCCATCTATAAACACCTGCTTGTTATTAATTAGTTCCTTACACACTTATCTGTACTCCTATTGTGGGCTGCTAATTTCTAGAAAATCTTGAACATTCAAAGGTTCTATGTTGTACCTTACAACTAATTTTACCATGTTCGAATCCTGTAAGTGGTTACCATTCGCATCCACGGTTATTATTTGACTGTCTACTTCTAAGAACGGTAAATATCTAGAAAATTGATTTTTTATAACAGATTCTAGACGAGACAACTCATCAGAACTTGAATTTTCAAATAAAAATCTCCTTACGCCGACGCCCAACCGAGGATCATTAGGCCATTCACCGGGAGAAACCATCAAGATAGTCATAACGTTTTGCTTTACACTTTCCTTCAATTCCACAATAGAATCATATGGGCCATATGTATCTGAAAGTTTTAATGGAAATTTTGGCTGAAACATATATTTCTCCTCTCTCTAAGTTAAATAGTAACCTATTCTATTTCATCTTCACAAGGGCCCGGATTCTCTGGAAGGTCTGATGTTATACAGATGCTGTTCTTCAGATCTATGTCTCCAGGTAACTGATGCGTTGATAAAGCCAGCAAGGTAAAAAGCGACATTGGGTGACCATACCTTCCTGAGTTTCCAACCGTGTAATCACTCCAATCACTAGGTGTTTGTATGTCTACATCTTTACAAGGTATCTTGAAAGCGAATGTTGGGTCAAGTAGTGGCAATGGACCCCCATAAATATAACCTATTAGTTTATCAATCGACTTCAGTAGGTAGTTCGGATTTGGTAATCTTGACAGTCCTATGCCTAAATCAACTGGCAGTGATGGCAGCATCGATGCATATTTTTTCTTTCCTCTTTCTCCTCCTCGCAGACCTAAAGGAGTATTGCCATCTCCAGATCTAAATGCTACCTGTTGAATCCTTAAATCTTGAATTTCGCAAGCTAAATAATGACGCTTCATCTCTTTATACGCCGGATCTATTGAATCTGCTATTCCTCTTAAGACAATCGATGGAAAATATTTAGCATACTGTTTTAAAGTCTCTTTTACAAGTTCCCACCATTGGCCAACATTTGGCAAATCAAAACAGTCTATGTCTTGGCCCCCAACTGGCCCAAGGGGCCCAAAGGCTGATATCAGATCTGCTTCATCAAAATCACCGCCGAATGAATCTTCGCCTAATAAATTTATATCAGCCATTGTAGAAAATATTGACGCAAGTCCGGATTTAGTAGAACTAAAAATGGTTGGCATATCACCATATCCAGCTAGCAATCCCGTGCCATGTATGGTCAACATTGTCGCGTACTTGTTATACGGCACAGTAAAATTAAAAAATGTCTGAAAGTCATCTTCTTCTTTTAGCTTACATTTCATAAAATCTTTCATCTCTAAGATCTTTTGATTGAATATACCTACGTTTTCCGCCTGAAAACACTGAAGGGATCCTAGGGGATACTCGTAAGACGATATTGGAAAAGTAAGCAAATCTGATACCTGTCTCTCTTCTTCTGTTACTGTATTACCTAATCGCTCTTCTTGTGCTACTGCAGTTGAAATGTGCCATATTTCATTAATTTGATCTTTAATATTTCTCATATTATTATTTGCATTCTCCGGCATAGGAACACCTAACATAATTCTAATTCCATAAGTAATATCAGAGTCCTCAATTATATCATTTATTATAGTTCGATCCTGTTCAAGATTAGTAGTATAAGTTGTAGTCACATCCCTGATTATATTAGTAACACCTGTTTCATCTAGGGCACTATTGTATCGAGTTGAGACTAGGTTCACCACATTTGAGGCGCCTAATCCCCTCTTTGTTTCTTGTTCAGAATTATCTATATGAAATCTGTCCATAACAACATTGAACGCATCATTTGGTCGAAAATTTAATGTTCCTGGTAAGGCCCGGGTCGCATCTCCTCCGTTGTTGTCGCGCCAAGGTGGATATATGTTGTGCCACACCTCCGGAAGAGTCTCATCCGGTGCCGTTCTTGCGAGCGCCAATTTATTTAACGTTGACAAAGGCAATGGTGCACCTCTTCGACCCGATATGGATTCTTTTGCTAGTGCGTATCCCGGATGAGAAACTTGCGGTGAACCAATATAACGTTCGGACGGGTACCTGTTTTGGCTCCAGACGAGGGGAATATTACTGGTTCGTTTTGGGTAGATGTCTTTTCCGCTAGCTGCACTGGATAAAACGGATCTTGTATCCGAGATCGACGGAGCTATTGAGCCGCCGGGACTGGCAAAACTATAGTCAGGGTCATCAATGAAACAGAGGCTCTCCACCCTTCGGCCCCCAAGTCCTCCAATTTTTAAATCTGTTTCGTAGTATGCTGAAATAGAATTCCTGAGTCTCGCAAGGTCTCCGTTGGTGGTTCCGGTGGAGGGGTCCCAGCCGTAATCTTGCTCTAACATAAAGTGTTGGTTTAGAGAAGTGCCTCTAGAATCAAAATAAAACAATGAAGGACCAACAGCATACGACGGTGTCTCATAGTTTTGAAAGTTTGGTTCAAGAATTTCCCGAGGCGCGGGATCTGTTCTGTAGGGGATATCATTGAGTGGGTTGTCAACGCTGAAGTCCTCTATACCTGCAAACTCGTACATTAATTCTTTTCTACCCTTCTTATTGATTCTGCCAGATGTATAGCCCCAGAATGCATCCGTACGTCTCTGATTGAACCAAGACACCAAGTTGCCAATTGTCTGCAATATCTTTGTGTTTGGGTTCATCTTTCTGTAGGGAGAAGTTCCTGTAATTGATCCAAGAAGGTCGTGCATCGAATCTTCGTACAAATAAGTCTCTTGTAATTTGTAGTGCAGACGATTTGCACGTAAAGGATTGGCTTCACCTCTAGTTGCAGCTTCTTCTGATGTGGGCGGAAGAAGATTTTCATATTCTGAAGCAGTTGTTCCCACTACTGGTTTTCTCAACAGTTTTCCAGGATTACTAAACATACGATCTAAGTCTGCAGTGCTTGTAGAAAAGAAATTTTGCTTTTTTCGAGCCTCGATTTGTGCTGCCACGCTGTATAGTTTACTCGTTGAAAACCAAGATGGTTCGAGAGTGTTTCCAGAGAACCCGTTGTCATCTCGGTAATTTCCAGGGTACCTCATTAGTGGGATAGGGCCGTTGACCATACTATTTTCTACAAGCTCTGCTGTGGACCTTTTGACTCTAATATCTGAGTTTTCGGGATCCTGTGGTTCATAGAAGCATGACTTGTAATCGTTGTATGTGTCGGGGTCTGATTCTTTTTTACTTATCATTATTTTACGGAACGATTCCTTCACAAACCTTTCATAGCCTTGGAATATCTCTTTTGATGCCTCCTGTAGTAGATCAGTTCTGTATGGATCAAGATCTCGCGTTATACCCGCTGTAGCTGTGAGTCCAAGGTTTGATGAAAGCTCGTTCGGGCGCGTTGACTCGGGAGAACCACAGTAACTTAAATGATAGTTATTAAACGTACAAAATTTAGGAATAACGTACTTTACAAAAGTTTTTAAAACTTTGCCTTCAGGGTTCTTTACTTGAGTTATCAGCAGCCTAAGAGGTACTTTATAATCGTTTAGCAACAAAATATCGTTCTCAGAATCTATGCCATATTTTTCACCTGATTCTCCGGGTGTTGCTAATTTGGACAGCTTCACGTCGTTCGACGCAAAGGTATAGTCCAGAACTCTTTTCAGGCCGTACGTGGGGTTTTGAACATTCTGAGAAGTATTTTCGGTGTGACTATCTAATACCCGGCCTATGGCTCTGTCCCAGTGATACGTTGAAGTGTAGTCTCCGGATCCGCGGAGGACTCTGTTATCTATAAATCCGTGATGGATTATTTGTCCGAAAGTACCGACTGGTCTGGCGCGAGTTATGCCGGCTGAACCATCACCCACATCGTTTGAACCAGCTGTAAATAAATACTTATACCTGTCCTTGTCTGGATGATCGCCTGTTGATTTTCTAAAACGGGATTGAACCGCTTCGGTGAGGAACCAAGTTTGCCTGTTAAGTCTTTTTCCGAAAGTTTGTTTTTGTTCTTCGTTGTACGTGAACTTTGGTTCGAATTCTGAATGTCCGGGTTTATTAAATATAGGAGACGCTGCTTCGACCAGATCAATTATTGTTTCTTCCCATATTTCTTCTGGGGGTGCAAGCTCGGAATTTACGAAAGATTCATAATATTCTTTATTGACCTGGTTTATTTTATTCTCGAAAAGATTGGCACGTACACCGGTCGAGGTAGATTGAACCTGGTCCCGTTCTCTCAAGTCGAATGGGCCGCTGGGTTTTAAAGTCTCTCTTGATGCGAAAATGCCTCTTTTTTCGGGACCGGGTGAAAGTGTGTTTCCGTCGGACTCTCCCACCTTGTGTCTAAACTGTACTCCTAGTGTGTCTTCTGAAAATCTTTGTAATGGTATCAATTCATCCTGTTCCATATTCGGTGGTATTGTTGTGTTGAATTGTGCTTTAGTGGATGTTTGAAGGGCTTCATCAAGGGATGTTTCGGAAATATAATACCTCTCTTCGTACTCCTCGTTGTTTTCGAAAGACTTTTGTATCAAGTTTGAAATTGAACTTTCGGAAGTGTCCACTACTTTGTCAAACCTCACTCTAGGCGTCTCGGACACAAGACAACAATACACAGCGCTATCCGTGTTTTGAGGTGTATATTCGTTCGACATTTTTTTAAACTTGTCAAATTGCCACTGCCGGCTTGCGAGAGTTGAGTTACTCCGATTAGCTGGCTCTGTGTCTGGTAGATCATCTCGATAATCTGAAAATATACTGTACAAAGATGAAAAAATATTTGCATTCTTAAACTCGAAGCGCCGGCGTCTTCTGATTATTGGACGATGAGGGAACCTGTCTTCTAAAGTTTCAGGCAGAGAGTGCTTAACAGGGTCATTAGGGCTATAAATTTTTCTCTGCATTTGATGGAAAAACTCAGAAAGACCCTTGTTGTTATCAAGTAGTGACCTTATTATTTCAGAAAACTCTTCCACCGAAACTAATTCTCTATCTGGATAATTATCATTGTCATCGTACATGTTGATATCAATTGATGATTCAGATCCTATTCCATAGCGATCAATGGGCGGCAGTTCTAGATTGGTCTCTCTAACTATACCCTCAAGATCGGCCATTCGTTCATTTAGTTTTAACAATTGGGCTCGGGCGATTTCTGACTTTGAACTGCTAAAACTTCGTAATGAACCTCTTATTCTGATATAATTTTCTAAGTAAGAATACGGATTTGAATACCTAGACATTTCCTGAGGATCTAATTCACTTACCCAGACTTCACCATCTGTCCCAGGGACTTGTATCTTTGGGACGCTAACAAACGGTATATTATCCAAAAACCATTTAGAGTAGTCCATATTCCCATCGTTTTCAAATATATTTTTGGATAAATCTGATATTGTTGTATCTACTTCTTCCATTATTATTTTTCGAAGAGCAGCGCACACGTTATTGTTTGCGGCAATCCGGATCAAAGTTTCATCAAACTTGTCACGATGGTCTTGAAAAAATTTCTGTTTTTCTATTTGTTTATTTACATAGTGGTACAAATAATCTCGGTATAGTTTATCACCTTTTACGAAATCGAAATCCCACACTGAAAACGGCACTGAGCCCTTTAGTAAGAGGTCCACTAGGCAAATTTTCACGAAGCCGCGAACTATTGTGTTCATCATGGCTTTCTCAAATGCTCCAGGCTTTGAATAGTCCCTTAATAGTGTTGAATTTTCTGGCTTTGCGTACTCCCTTTTGTACTCTTCCTCGAACTCATTTGCAATCAGCTCATCAAAATTTAATGCGCCGAATTTTATGAGGTTGTTGGGGTTTCTATAACATTGGGTACCAGGATCATAATAAAAGCTACTCTTCAATTTTGCGTCTAGCCTATTGATATATGCGGTATCGTTAAATACTCTAGAATCTGCTATTTCGGATACTAACTGTTCCATTATGCCTTCTTGAACTTTTGGGAACAACTCTTTTTCTATTGCCCTTACAGACTGTAAGTCTTCTTTCTTTTCTTCTATCAATCTCGCGGCGCCTCTGCCAACGACTTCCGTTAACGGATAGAGCTTAACATGTTCCTTTAATTTTTTCCACCAAATAGATTGAAACAACCTTGGCCTTCCAAAGCCAGCTTCTTGATCTTCTCCTGCTTCATCATAAGTCAGCGAAGTAACTGATTGCATGGAACTAACCAGTTCTTGAGGTACCTCGGTACATTCTTGCATTGATAGATTGTCTGTATTATTGGGGCCCAAAAGAAAGCTATCTTTTATAGTATATGTGTCTCTTATTAATATTTTTTCACCTATTGGCATCATTGGCGTTTCGAGGCGCCGAACCATAAAATTTCTCGCAGGTAAGACAGGATGCTTTAACAACACTTGGTTGTCAATGGCGCTAATAAGCTCTCCAACGATCGTGGGGCGATCGCGTTCTGCGCTGACATCGTAAAATGGAATTAACGATGCCAGGAACTCTGTACTGTTTGTCACTCCGAATGCTTTTTCCATGTTTTGTGATATGTCTTGTTGGAGCTTACTTATAATTTGATTCATCTTGTTGAGATAATTTGTATTTAATGTCAATATATCAGTAGGCCCTAGTGCATCCCCTCTGAATATTGGCTTATGCCAGTCTATGATATTGCTTATAGTTTTAGTCGATCCCTGCAAGTCTCCCGTTGAAATAGGAAAAATGTATTCAAATATATTTTTTATTTCCCTTTCATATGCGGTTCCCAAATTAGCTGCGACGACTGTGTCTAATTCATATTTTTCAACCAACGAACCTTTCAGTAAAATGGCGGACTGCTGAGGGTTGATTGCGTTTCTACCATATACTTCAACCGAATCACCTGATTCGTTCACGATAGTTTCCACTTCGTAGTCGTCTGATAATATCAACAGCGCTCGCCTTAGAGAATCTGTTGCATCTCTATTTGATAAATTCGATAGATCTAGATCGGTTTCTGAGAATTTAGCAAACCGTTGCAAATTACATGTGGCTCTTTCTGCAAGTTTAGCTGATTGGGCGTCATAATTTTCATCTCCGGGGCCCGCTAACCTAGGTGCATCGATATAAAATGATGGAACGAAGGTATTTAAAGAGGAAACAAATGCTGTCTTTGGCAAACCAAGAGATGTTTGTGCTGCTTTTTTTGCACCATCAAGCAAAAACACAGATGGCGTTGAAAACAACGGGTTGTTTTCTAAACTGTTTAGATCAGGTATCAGGTCAGAAAGCCCACCTTCGCCCGATAAAAAATTTAACGCTTCGGTCTTTTTTCGAAATTGCTCTTCTGCTGCGGCTGATGCTGCTTCTAATTTTTCTGCTGTTACATCTTCTCCTTTTAGAATTGCATTACGCATCTGACCTATAACACTGTAAATATCTTCGCATGTCTCTAAAACTGGGCTAAATTTCGTGAGGTTTTCGCATAATTCAGGCCCAACAAAGACCCCTAAAGTTAAAAAGAAATTAGATATCTGCTCTTCCGTCTCCAACTCTTCTTTTAAATTGTATTGTTCTGCAACTGCCCTACAGATGTGATAAACAGCATCATTAACAATCTCGCCGTTCAACAAGGCACAAAGTTCAGCTGGTGTCAACAATGTCAACAAAGAGTCTATTAGATCTTTTGCATTCTGCTTTTTATTAATCGGTACGCCTGTATCAAGAAAACCGTCTGCCAAAGCTTTTTGAACATCTGGTGCCACATTCTCTGCGGCGCCGTATAAGTCTTCAACAAACTTTTCTCCACAAAAGGGAGTTTTTAAGATGTCTATAATTCCCTTTAAGAAGGTGTAGACGGCCCTGTAAAGTATGTCCCTAAGCAACTTCATGTATTTCTCACCTGAACCATCAGTAAAATCCGGAAACGGCAATGCTGGTAGATCTGGTAATTTAGGTATTGTTAGGTCTGGCAACTTGAGTTGTACGTCTGGAAGCCCTAAGCACTTTGCGTACTCGCACATCAGCCTCTTATAATCAACCAGGGAAGATATTTCTTTTAACATCTTTTGAGAAAAATCATCAGTTGCGGATTCCCAACTAGTTGTGTCAATTGGAGGCCCTAAAACTGGGAGTGCTTCTTCAAAACCAAAAAGTTTTTTGGGACCTTGAACGTCTACCAATCCATACGCTTTAGTGTTAGCTCTTTTGTCGAGATTATTCTTTAAACTTTCATATTGATCTATAGCCCGAGTTCCGGTGGAGCTTCTTTTCCAATTGTGCACTGGATTGAAAAATTCGCTTTTCTTATCGACTTCCACACCCTTAGTGTATTTTAATACATACTCAGCAGCAGTTCCAACGACATTGTCATTGATATTACAAACAGATTCAGGATTAACTATAGCTCCTAAAAAACTTCCTAGGGCATCACCACGAGAGGCTAGGTCTTTAATATTTCTTAGGTAGTGAACAGTTCTTGGATTTTTTAAAACTCCTCCAATTGCACCCTCTTGTACCTCAACCACGTTTTGTCCTTGGGTATCTGATATGTTTTCTGTCTTTGCTTCATTGTCAAAATTGACAAAAGGGCCGGCTCTGAGTTTAGTATTACCAGTAGAAATTTTAGTAATAAGCGATCCTTTGTTTGGAACATCTGAAAAGTAAAAATATATTTTGGTATCTAGGTGATTAAGAAAAGAAGTTTGGTTTGAGTCTAGGGTGCTTACAATAAACTCTTTAGCTGAAACATCTCCGCCAAACGTACGGGCAAACTCTCCTGGAATTTTTCTAAGTTTATTAGCTTCCTGAACGGAATTAAAATAAGCATCCCCGCTTAATTCAAAGTTTTCTAAGTCTTTGGCGGCTTCCTCAAATCTATCAGCTACTGTGTTAATTAGTTTTTTTAACTGTGAGAAGGTCACACCCTCTCCATCTAATAGATTACCAGAAGTGCTCATACTGGTTGTGTCTATAAGTTTATCAAACCCAGCAGCGGCCAGGTTCCCGACTGCCTCAAGGGCCCAAGTTCCGCCGTCTGCAATTAGCTGTTGTATTTCACTTTCCGAAAGAGAACCTTTTCCAAAAATTCCCAAGTCGACTTCTACACCGTCAATATTTAAATCATCTTCCTGCTTCTGAATAGCTGCCTGTCTTAATTTTCTTGTTATCTCTAATTTCTTTTTTGCAGCAAAAGCGCGGTATCTTTCGTATTGTGCTTGTGCTTCTTCGTCTGACAAAGCCCCACCATCTGCACAGTACAATTCAGAAAGCTCTTGCTCCAGTTCTTCTTTTTGTGTCTTACTGGTTGATGATACTTCAAGGTTAGGATCTGTTGGAGCTGATGCCGCCAGGTTAGGTAAACTGTCTAAAATATTTTTATTAACTTCAAAATATGCTCTATAAACATCTCCAGGTCTTAGTGATGGGACTCTGAAATCTATAAAATTAATTAACCTTGGATCATATTCACCTTCTATTGGTGCCTTTCTATAAAACCCCAAGACCTTTACAAGAGCAGCGTTTTCTAGCGATTGGCGTGTTTGGGTGGAAAGGTTTTCAAATTCGGGTAAGCTTCTAAAAGTATAATCAGTTCTATCAAAAAAGCCTATCTTTGCGGTACTTATTATGAAAGGATCCGGGTCCAACAAATAGTCAGGCTCAAAGGCTCTTGATATAAGCTTCTCTCTTTGACTGGGTGTCAACTCATCTGTAGTAGATGCTGTTGCTGTTTCCGCATAACTTAAAATTTCCTGTGTTGCATCATATAGTTTACTGTTATTAACGTTTCCAATATATGAATCACTTTTATATTCCACGCATGCAAATTCAATTGATGGAACCTTTCCAGACCAATTCCTAAGTTGAGACACTGTACTGTCCCAAAGACCACTAGCTTCTTCAAAATCTGGATCCTCCTTGAGGGAAATTTTTTCTATAATACCCGATGGTAGTGGAGATATAGTGCCGTCTTGGTAACTATCGTATAAAAGCTTTGGGACCTTGTCTACCACTTTTTGATCTGAAGTGATAAAAGACCTGTTAGATGCATTTGAGGTTGGGCGCCATCCGTGCAGAATAGCTACAGTTGCTTCGCCTATTGTGCCAAATTCAACTTCGAAGGAGTTGGACATGAATTGAATTTGCCTATATAGACTTTCTTCATCGTTTTGTTTTATATTTTGTGAATAATAGGTTTCAAAATAGTAGCTCAAAATCATAAATTGATATTGCATCTGAAAGCTTATCAAAGCTCTTTTAAACTTTTTTGTAAAAGTGAGTAATTCCTCAACTGATAATTGAGAGCTTGAGTTGCAATCGAACCATGCTTCGCCAGTTGTGTTGTCTTCTGGAGAAGTGTTGGGTACTGGTGCATAATAAATCTCTCCTAAGGCTCTCTTTACGGCTGCTATATCTCTCCCTACATGACCTACGGTCCTTCTAAAGAAGGTTATTGAATTGTTACCATTGGTGATTTTATAAATTTTTTCTTTTGTGATGGCCATAATTTATCTCAAATAATTAATTTGTGCTATTGTAAATACTATTAATGTAGAAATTTACCTTTTTATCATTTTTTGTAGAGTCTGATTTTTGTGCAGGTGTTTCCAGGTAAGTATTCCTAATTTCTGTCAAGCTTTTCAAATGAATATCTAGCTGCTCTTGTACTTCAAGAAAATTCATAACCGAGCACTTTTGGCCCTCTGGTGCTGCTTTTAAGGAGATGCAACTAGGCGTTCCAGGAGTAGTTAGATGTGTGTGTCTAGACAAAACATCATTGTACCCTTGTTGTCTTTTTGCGAAGCGTGCTGTTATCTTACTTAATTCTTGAATTTGGTCAACGATTTTCCCCAAACACTTCACAAGATTATATCCCAGTGGTATTGGTTGGTTTTTTCCGTGTTTGTTGCCTGCTATCAGATGAATACCTCCAGTTGTTACAATATTCTCTCCTTGGGAATCACGAGATTCACCACCTGTTACTATTTTTATGTCGTGTCTGGAGTGCATCCTTACTTTATCTGCTTTTAACATAATACCAGAATAAGGAATTATTGCATTTGGTCCGTGGCCGCCGTCGCGAGAGTCAGGCTCTTCTTCCACATTTGTACCCAGATCTTTGGGATTCATTTTGGGCCTTGAGGTTATGTCGAAATTGTAATCTATACTGGTCATTTGACTGATATAGATCCTAGCTGCATCCATTATATAACCTGGATGTGATGTTGTGAATTCTCCTGAACGGGGATCAACGCCGGCTAGAGTTTCTAGTGCAACCTCTGGTATATCATGTTTTGTTCTAAAGCACGGTCCGACTGAAAAACCTTCCATGCTTGTCGGAAAAGGTGCCATTCTTCCAACTACAATGTCAATGGCGCCGGCCCCCATGTAATCTGAAAAACCTGAAGCTGAGTTTGTCTTACTCGACCCGTCGAAATTAAGGGGACTCTCTTCCTCTCCGAGGCCAGCCCTGTCCCTGCCTAGTATAATACTAGCATTGTTATCTACGCCTCCGAATTTAAAGTCTCCAACGCCGGCTGCGGTGATTATTGTGTCTCCAGGTCTTTGAAAATAATTTGGCGTTGGCTCTAAAAGAATCTTTTCAAATTGTCCGTTGCTTTCCTCAAAATCTGGATATAAAACATGGTACCTTCCATGCATACCTTTACGGAATCTTTTCTTACTCATTAACTAAACCCACCCGGTGTATCCAGCAAAAGATCCCTCAATTTGACTTTGTCTTTATCTTCGCCGCTGAGTATATTTTTAAGTTGCGCATCTTCATATTCTTTAAGTTGACGATCAGCTTCTACGCGGTATTCCTTCCTGGCTTTTTCAGCCTCAAGTAGAGATTTGAGCTGTGCAACTGTTGCTTGTATGTCTGCTATCGCGGGAGATGCGATTTTTGTCTTGTTACCAGGTACTAAGAATCCGTAATCTTTAGTGACTAGTTTGCCTGCAGATAAGATTATATCCCCTGAAGCCTTATCAGTAGAGTACATTCTATATAAACCTTCAAATAATTTATCCTGTAGACTGAGCAAAGCTTTGGTCCGTTCATCAGATGTTGGAAATTCTTTTCTTAGAACTCTGATTTCTTCTGGCTCGACTCGTTCCGGCTCGGCGTTCATGATTCCCACTGCTGACTTCAGCTTGAGATACTTAGTGACTTCTCTAAGATCTACTGATGTGATATAGTCATTATACGGAGGTAAATATGCAATATATTCATATACTACGGATTCTTCTTTTCCCTGCATAATAAAAGCTGCAAAATTGGAACTTGTTCTTTTGTCTAATTGTTTGCTTGTGAGTCTATGCATGCCTACCGCGGCAAATGTCATTGGCTCCGCGTCGTTGTATTTTTTATTAATTTCCTCTGATCGCTCAACCGCTGAGTTGACCACAAATTCAATTACCGGTTGGCCCGGGCCTTGATCCCTCACTCTTTTTGGTTGCCTAGCGGGTGGATTTGGCACCACCTTATCTAGTGTGGTTTCGGTGGGCTTGGTCATACTTGTTCTCCTGATTCTGTATCGTTGATTAAATCAAACAAATCTTGCCTATCTTGATCAGATATTCCATCTGATGATTTTTCTCCCTTTTGCATTAGGGAAGCTAACTTCACTAACTGTTCGTTTGACCTCTGCAGAGTTTCTAAATATTTGGCAGCTATAAGCCCTACCTCTCTATGTCTGTCATCTCCAGTCTGCATGTATTTCATGATGGTCATCAACAAAGTCTTGGTCGCAGCCCTGTCTTCGACAATATTTTGGTTCGCTCTCTCAATAAAGTTTTCTAATTTTTTACTCATAAATTAAATAGCCTTACTGCAAGTTTATTCTCTGTCCCACTTAGTTTTAAAGATTCTGTATTTTTCCCTCAACTTATTCAAGTTGTTGACCACCTGCTTAGTATTTAAGCCTGTAAGCTCTCTCAAATACAAGTACACTGCTTTTTTATTAAAGATTTCAATATCTTCTATATTGTGCATCAAAACCTTCACTGCCTCAAGAACTGCTTTTTCGTTGCATTTTAGATTCTCTTTATCCCATCTTTCTAGCTGTCCTAATAATGATGACCAAAATTCTACTTCAATTCTAGTATCTACATATTCCATTGTTGATGAAGAGGTACCGAGCACATCAGCCCCTCCCGATGTAACTAAATTTTCGTATGAAACTTCTCTTTTTAATTTTTTAGAATTTTGTTTGACTTTGTGTATAAACCAGTTTTTTGTGACCACTGAAAAATATGAGAAAGCTTTTGAACCTTTGTGGGGGTCATATTTATCTAAAATGGTTGTCAACCATATTTTGCAGTCATCTCTAAGGGGATCTATGTTTGGCAAATTATTAAATTTATAAGTAAATATAATCTTATTAACCATCTCATCAAAAGCTGGTTGGATCAATTTTATGTAAAGGTCTGATTTTTCTTTTCTATTTGTTGATAAAGCATATTGAACTATCGCTTCTTCGTGGACCTTTGTAAAATAATTATTCTTTGTCCTTTTACGCCTCTTCTTCTTCAGCTTCAACCTCTTCTTTCCTTTCTTCATTTACTACAAGGTCCAAATCTTCTAATCTTTCAGACAGTTGACTTGCATGGTCCATAAGAGATTTTAAAGTATCATCTCCATAAAACATTTCTAGTTCGTAGACAGACTTCAGATGAGTAGAAAATTCTTCTATCATGTCGGATAAACTTTTAATGTCTTGGTTTATGACATTGATGATATTTATTAGCCACCTAATGTAAAGCAGAGCGACTATATTCACTAAACAACTAAGAATAAATAACCAAAACCACATATTAAAGCTCCTGACTACTTAGTTGTTTTTTTTCCTGACTTATCTCACTTTTTACATCTTTTATATATTTGTCGACAATGGATCCAGCCCTCTGTTTAACCATGTTGATGTTAGACCTATTCGACAACGATGGTATCTTAAAGACATTCTTGGATTGACATGATAAACACGACTGATCATCAAATGACATTGAGTGCCTAACTTCAAACTCTACTGTACAATCATTGCACTTATATACATAAATTGGCATTAATCAGATCCAACAGTTGTGATTGTTTCTGCGGGGAACACATCCTCGTCAATCTTAAAATTGGGAGGATTTCTAACCACCAGTTCTTCCTTTTCATTACATTCAAAATTAAATTCACCTAAAACTGGAACAATATCTGTCTGCTCCAATAGTGACTTCTGTAAAGCCATCATGATGGCTCCCATTGCTTGGTTTGATAATCTCATTTTATTTCTCCTTTTATTATCTTGTTAGTTGCTGTTAGAATTTTCCCTCTGACCTTTACTTGTTCAAAGTTTTCTTTCATTCTTTTTAAAAAAGTTTTGTATTGTGGCTGGCTTTTTCCATGAATTTCTGCTGCCATATTTAATATTTTACCACAGATACCCTTATCCATTGCGTAATTTAAAATCTCATATTCAGAAC